>ENA-OOWN01000363-OOWN01000363.1-human-gut-metagenome-genome-assembly--contig:-NODE-363-length-40225-cov-6.287130_pt1 | contig 40225 bp, 26 predicted proteins | sample MGYA00241406_ERZ501319 | MGnify/ENA primary metagenome ERZ501319 (study PRJEB25962, sample SAMEA2042734) | human gut metagenome | biome: human gut; feature: human-associated habitat; material: faeces... | reverse complement strand
GGGTTCTGCTGCCTTATGCAAGAAATAAAAAATGGAATTGATAGAACCCACCTTATATCATTTTTATCAGTGGGTATCGGCTAATTTTGCAGCGTTGAAATAAATCTAATAGGAATGCAGAAACGAATTTCTTTTCTATTACCTCGGAGTTGTGTGAATATTTTGTTTGCAGTAAGCGAATAAAGAATGATATAATAGGAGTTGAATACACACATTTCATGAAGGGATAAAATCCGGTTGTTGATTGTGCTGGGTAGAAAGAAGAGAAGTAATAGTCGGTGATTTGTTTTATACTAATGATAGATAAAATTGTATCATTATTACAATACGATTGTTTCTACCTTTGTGGTTGTAAGAAATTTGTAATATAAAGCGACTTTTAATCTGATATTATGTAGAGAGGATTCCGTTTGTTGGCTTTTCGCATATATCTATTGATGAAGAATTATTAATCATACAAGTGATACACTATGAATAAAAATGTAAAAAGATGTGCGCTGGTTGCTGGTGCATTTGCCATGGCTTCTATGGGAAATGTGTATCAGGTGCAGGCTTCTGAACTTCATGCATCGGAAGTGTTGCAGCAAGCGAAAAGGCAGATCAAAGGAAAAGTAGTTGATGCTGCCGGTGAAACTGTGATTGGAGCGAATGTTCTGGAAAAAGGAACAACTAATGGGGTAATTACGGATATTGATGGTAATTTTGTGTTAAATGTTTCTTCTGGAGCTACACTGGAGATTTCTTATATAGGTTATGTAACACAAACCATAAAGGTCACAAACCAGACATCTTTACATATTGTATTGAAAGAAGATTCCGAGACCTTGGATGAGGTTGTGGTAGTGGGTTATGGAACCATGAAGAAAAGTGACTTGTCTGGTGCTTCTGTATCAGTGGGGGAAGATGCGATAAAAGGTTCTGTAATTACCAACTTGGACCAGTCTTTACAAGGACGTGCAGCGGGTGTTTCTGCCGTAAGTACTTCAGGAGCTCCGGGTTCTTCGTCTTCTATCCGTGTGCGTGGACAAGCTACCATTAATTCCAATGCAGAACCTTTATATGTGATTGACGGAGTGATTGTACAGGGAGGAGGTGCTTCGGGCGCAGATTTTGGTCTGGGAGATGCGTTAGGTAATGGTTCTGTATCTACCATTTCCCCGCTTTCTACCATTAACCCTGCCGATATTGTCTCAATGGAAATTTTGAAGGATGCTTCGGCAACCGCGATTTATGGAGCGCAAGGAGCAAATGGAGTGATATTGATTACGACTAAACGAGGTAAGGCTGGTGAAGCCAAATTTACGTATGATGGCATGCTGGCTGTACAAAGACAGACCAAACGGCTGGATATGATGAACTTACGTGAATTTGCTAATTATTACAATGAATTTGTGCAAGTGGGTGAATTGGATGTGAACGGGTATTATGCCGATCCTTCCATTTTGGGTAAAGGAACGAACTGGCAGGATGCGGTTTTCCAGACTGCATTGCAACACCAGCATCAGGTTTCTGCTGAAGGAGGTACGGAAAAGATTAAATATTATGTCTCTGCTTCTTATATGGATCAGGATGGTACGTTAATTGGATCCAACTTTAACCGTTATTCTTTCCGTGTGAATTTGGACTCTCAGTTGAAAAGCTGGTTGAAACTGGGATTGAGTGCTACCTATTCATCTACGGACGAAGATTTGAAACTGGCAGATGGTGAACAGGGTATTATTAATTATTCATTGAAAACTGTCCCCGATATTCCTATTTATGATATTGACGGAAATTATGCGACCATTGTACGTGAAGGTTATACGAATCCGAACCCGATAGCAATGGCTATGATGGACCAGGTGCTGCTGAACCGCCAGAAGTTGACAGGTAACATCTTCTTTGAGGTAACACCGATAAAGAACCTGGTATGGCATGCGGAACTGGGCTATGATATTAGTGCTTCCAGAGGTGAGCGCTATAAACCTATGGTAGACTTTGGTAGTTGGAAGCGCGACAGTAACTATAGTAGTATTCAGAAGAACAGCAGTACATTCTGGCAGCTCAAGAATTATGTTACGTATAGCGGCATGATAGACAAGCATAATTTTACGGCCATGCTGGGACAGGAATGTTGGGCGTCTAATTATGACAATATCAGCGTGACCAATACCAGTTTGCCTTCTGATGCCGTGCATAATCCGGCTTTAGGTACCGCTACTCCGGTAATTGGATCTGGGTTTGGCAGTTCAGCCATGGCATCGTTCTTCACTCGTCTGACTTATAATTACGATAACCGTTATTACGGAACTTACACTTACCGTTATGATGGCTCTTCAAACTTTGGCCCGGATAACCGTTGGGCAGGTTTCCATGCACTTGCTGGTTCGTGGCGTTTTTCAAATGAAGAATTCTTTAAACCTTTGTCTGGTGTAATTAGTAATGGTAAATTGCGTTTAGGCTGGGGACAGACCGGTAATGCAAATATTGGAGGATATTTGTGGGGAACTTCTATCGTGAAAATGAGTTCAAGTCTCGGAACGGGATATCGTCCGAAAAATATTCCGAATACCAGCATCAAGTGGGAATCTCAGGAACAGTGGAATGTAGGATTGGATTTGGGATTCATTCAGGACCGTATCAATGTGGTGGTAGACTGGTATAAAAAGGTTTCAAATGACATGTTGATGGCTTTGCAGTTACCTTCTTATATGGGAACTCAGGGGAATACCAGCAGCCGTTTGGATCCTCCTTATGGTAACTATGGTAGTATTGAGAATGCCGGTGTGGAAATTTCACTCAACACGCATCCGTTAATTGGAAAGTTCCAGTGGGATTCTGATTTCCAGATTTCATTCAATAAGAACAAGCTGAAAGCCTTGAGTGGAACGGCCAATGCACAGATTGTCGGCTATGGACAATGGAATGACGTAGTCAGTGTGTCCAATGTAGGTGAGTCATTGTATAATTTCTATGGTTATGTATGTGATGGAGTTTATCAGGATTATGAAGACCTGCAGAAATCTCCGAAACCGGAGCAGTATCCGTCAAACGGAGTGTTCAACCGAAAGAATACAGTTTGGGTCGGTGACATCAAATATAAGGATATTAGTGGTCCGGATGGAAAACCTGATGGTGTAATTAATGAATATGATAAGACGAATTTGGGCTCTCCGATGCCGAAATTTACTTTTGGATGGACCAATACATTCCGTTACAAGGATTTTGACTTGTCGATTTTTATTAATGGTTCTTATGGAAATAAGGTAATGAATTATTTGGGTATGCAGCTTACTCACATGAATTCTGCATGGGAAAATCAGTTGAACTCGGTAACGGGTCGTGCCAGACTGGAACCGATTGATCCGGACAAAGTTTATCCTTCCGGCCAGTATTGGTATGACGATGTGACTAATGTGCGTGTCTCTAATCCGGAAGCTGCAATTCCTCGTGCTTCTATTCAGGACCCGAACGACAATGACCGTATCAGCGACCGTTATGTGGAAGATGGTTCTTACATCCGTTTGAAGAATATCACACTGGGTTATACTTTCCCGAGTAAATTAATCAAGAAGTTCGGCATTAATAACTTACGGCTTTATGCGAATATTCAGAACTTATTGACAATTACAGGATATGATGGTTACGATCCTGAAATCGGAGCCAGTACGCAAAGTACTAATGTGTACGGATTGGATTACGGACGTTATCCGTCGCCTACGGTGTATTCATTCGGATTGAATATTTCTTTTTAACCTGTTAAATTTGACTGTATATGAAAATCAAGAATATTAAATATGTGGCTTTGGCTGCGGTCTTTGGTATGGGGGCAACTTCTTGTGATGATTTCCTGGATCGACCGACTGAAGACAATTATAATCAATCTAATTTTTACCAGAATGATACCCAGTGTGTGCAGGGAGTAAATTTCTTGTATAACTCTCCATGGTATGATTTCCAGCGTGGTTTCTTTAAAGTGGGTGAAGTGATGTCTGGTAATTATTATTGGGGGAAAAGTCCTTATCTGGATTTCACAGTGAATGGAACGGACCAGGATTTGGTCAATATGTCTTATTCTTTGTGGTCTGTCATTGCTTATTGTAATACGGTATACAAAACTCTGCAAACAGCTAACTGTTCTGAGAATGTCAGAAGACAGTGTATGGCTGAATGTTTGTCTTGGAAGGCTATGGCTTACTTCTATCTGGCACGTACTTTCGGAGCTGTACCTATCGTACACGATAATTCTAAAGAACTGGCAGATGGAACTTACAATGACAAGAAGAAGGTCATGCTGGCTGATGTCTATGAATATATTGTCATGACATTGGAGAAAGCAATGGAATTGTTTAAAGATGAGGATGGAAATATCATGGAAGGTGAGGCCGGACGCATCGATTATTATGGAGCTGAAGGATTGCTGGCAAAGGTTTATTTGACAAAGTCGGGCGTAGGACAAAACGGTATGCGTGATGAGGCTGCCTTGAATAAAGCCAAAGAACTGGCAGAAGATGTGATTGATAATTCTGGTCGCAAACTGATGGAAAACTATGCAGATATATTCCGTTTGCAGAATAATAACTGTGAAGAAAGTCTGATTGGCTGGCGTTGGGATGCGGCAAGCGGTCAGTACACGGCGCAGAATACGTTACAGTCAGACTTGGCTATGGTGGGATTTGATGAATTTGGAGATAACTGGGGTGGTTATAATGGTCCTTCTATTGACTTACAGCTGGCTTTTGGAGTTACTCCGGACCAGAATCCGAAAGACCGTGATAAATCGGTTATTGATACTCGTCGTAAAGCAACCATGATGATGGCGGGCGATAAATATGAATATTTCTGGCAGGATAAGGGAGGCTTTGATTATATCAACTTTATCTATGATAAGGATGGTTATGGTAAAGGCGGCCCCGGAGAATTGCAGAGTCCGACAGGAGCCAATGAGGTGAAGCATTTGTATGGCAATGCAAATGATCACATGAAAGGTCTGGGTGTATCGGCTGCAAGTATGTCCAGTAGCTTGAGTACTCATTTATTGCGTTTGGCTGATGTATATCTGATTTATGTAGAAGCTGTAATTGGAAATCAGGGTTCAACCACGAACGAAAAGGCAAGAGATGTATTCTGGCAAGTACGTCATCGTGCGGTAAGTGAATACAAATTGCCTGCTTCTGTTTCTTGGGAAGATGTATGGAAGGAACGTCGTCTGGAACTGGCTTGTGAAGGAGATCGTTGGTATGATTTTGTTCGTTTGTCTTATTATGATTCATCAAGAGCGATTAATGAACTTGTAAACCAGAAGCGTGATGTGTACGACAACTTGAATACGTTGTATAAATCCTATTATGAATCCGGACAGACGACTTGGAATGCTACTTCAGACCAGCATTATACCAATAATCCAAAGGTGCCTAATGTGACAAAGGAAAGTTTTACATTGCCGTTCCCGTCTGAAGATGTGGTATTTAATCCTAATTTGATGGAAGACCCCGTACATGTGGATGTGCGTACGGAGTATAGTTATTAATCTTTTAAATGATACATAAAATGAAAACAAGATATATCAATTGGTTCTTTGTGGCAGCATTGGCTATGATGGGTTGCTTTATGACTGCTTGTGAAGATCAGCCGGATAAATATGAAATTGCAGACGGAGTTCCTACTTTGAAATATGTGCGCTCTCCATTGCCGGAAGAAGCCGATTCATTACTTGTGGGAGCTTATCTGGGGAATACGGTTTGTCTGGTGGGAGATAACTTGCGTAGTATCTATGAACTTTATTTCAATGATCAGAAAGCTACCTTGAATACAAGTTATATGACCGACCATACCATTTTGGTGGACATTCCTAAGAACATACCGGAAGAAGTGACCAATAAAATCTATATGGTTACCAAGTCTGGGGCAAAGGTGGATTTTGATTTTAATGTGATGGTTCCTGCTCCGGTGGTTAGTTCTATGAGCTGTGAATATGCTCCGGCCGGAAGTGAAGCTGTATTGTATGGTGATTATTTTGTAGATGACCCTAATGTGCCTTTAACAATTTCCATGCCTGGGGATATTACTGTGGAAGGGGAGCAGATTACAAGTATCACGAAAACGGCAATCAAATTTATAGTACCTGTGGGAGCGATGCAAGGAAATATCCGTGTGAAGTCGATTTACGGAACCGGACAATCTGTTTTCCAGTATAAAGACACACGCAATATTCTGTTTGACTGGGATGGAAAGTATGAGGGTGCTTTAGCTGCCGAAAACTCTTGGAGGAATGGCGACAATAAAAAGGAAGGACAGATTCTTACTTCTATTCCTCCGATTGATGATAAATATATGGTGCTTGGTCCGGCATCCTTGACTGGTGATCAATGGAATAATATATCAGAGAATTATTTTATGATGTATTGGCCAGATCGAAATGCTACAGAAGGCTGTGTACCTCTTTATAATTTACCTCAATTCAAGGAAATGCTGGAAAATTATGAGATTAAGGAGCTGGCATTGAAATTTGAGGTATATATTCCAACTTCCAATCCTTGGATGGCTGTTGGTTTGCAAATAATGTTTACGTCATTAGATGAGGTTTCCATGCAAAACCAGCACAATGATTATATTTATGGTGAAGGGAAAGAGCCGCGTGGTATCTGGATTCCTTGGGAGGAAACTGGTTCGTATGATACGGGCGACCAATGGGTGACGGTTACATTGAAAATGTCAGAATTCAATAAACAGCTTTCCGGAGTTGCCAGTGAAACAGAATTTACGAAAGAAAGGCTTGCTGGTTTAAGTATCTTCTTGCGCGGTGGTGGAGTTGATGGTAAAGAATGTGAACCTATTATTTGCATGGACAATATTCGGGTAGTTCCGGTTGAATAACATTTAAAGACTTAGACGTATGAATAAAATATATAAGTTTTCAGCATGGTGGATGGCTTGCCTCGTTCTGTTGAGCTCTTTGACATTCACCGCTTGTGATACCAATGATTTGGATACCAATCAGTATAAGGGAGGTATCAGTCTGAACGTATTTGGGCCGAGTCCCGTGTTACGTGGTGGTGAGTTGCGGTTTCTTGGTTGCGGACTGGATCAGGTTGCATCAGTTTTGATTCCCGGTTGTGATGCCATTACGGACATACAGATTATCAGTGCTGAAGAAATCCGGGTGATTGTGCCTCAAACAGCTTTGCCCGGGTATGTGACTTTAATGCTTCGCAATGGAGAAAGTATTATTACCAAGACTCAGTTGACTTATTCCGAGCCTGTTTCGATAGAAAGTTTCTCTCCGGAAAGTGTAAGGCCTGGTGATGTGTTGACGATTAAGGGGGAATACCTCAACCTGATTCATCAGGTTATTTTTGCGGACAATGTGGTTGTGTCTGACGAAATAGCTGTGGAGGAAGAAGAGAAGGGCAGAACTACAGAAAATGCGGGCTTCTTGAAACATACACGGAATGAGATTCAAGTGCTTGTTCCTTACGAAGCACGAAGCGGAAAGATTTGCCTTTCCGATGGAGCGGAACTTCCTAATCTCCTTTATGCGGAAGTGGAACTGCAAGTGACAACGCCTTCGGTGGCTCAGGTGGAAGAACGGATAGATGTGAAGCCAGGAGAGGAAATGAGTGTGATCGGTGAAGATTTGGACTTAGTGGAAGAAATCCAGCTGTCGAACGGAGAACCGGTGGAATTTACGTATTCTGCTGAGAATAACACTTTGACCTTTAAGCTTCCTGATAATGCTGTTGACGGTCCGGTCTATGCCGTCCCGGCTTCCGGTGTGAAGGTGCAGGTGGCTGAAATAAAGTTGGCTACTCCTGAAGACGTGAAAGCTCAGGAAGCGGAAATTGCGACCGGAAAAGAACTGACTTTGACGGGAAAGAATATGGACATGATTGCTGCCGTATTGTTCCCGGGGGTGGAAAAAGCGGTGGTGCCTTCTTCTTTATCTGAAACGGAAGTGAAGGTAGTGGTACCTGGAGAAGCTCAAACTGGAATGATTCAACTGGTATTGACAAGCGGGGAAACGATTTCCGGTCCGGAACTGACTATCACTGCGCCTAAATATTGCCAGATTGCAGACGAAAGTGTGTTGGAGAATGATTTCTTTATCGGAGAGAATGGTGAGGACATGGTGATAACAGTGGTAAATGGTGATGAATTGGCGGAGGTTCAGATTGGTGATGAGCAAGTGCGGTATTCAGTAAGCGGTGACCAGTTGACGATTCAGCATGGATATGTACCACAAGCAACAGGAGAATATACGTTGAAATTAATTTCTGAAGACGGAACAGTTAAGGAATATACCGTTTCGTTTGCTAAGGTTATTTGGACAGGTACACATGATTTTGCAAGTTGGACTGGTACTGAGGTCTTAAAAAACACGAATATTTGGCAAGATGTGCAGCCTGATACAGAGATAACTATTTATTACAAACTGAATGAATCTACTAGTGACTACCAAATTAAATTATGTGATGGAAATTGGACGGATTTAACAGACCAGTATCATGGAAGTGACTTGCTTAAGGATGCTACTGATACATCCTTTATATTGAGTGCTGACGATTTAAGTAAGCTGAAATCAACAGGTTTAGTTGTGAATGGTTGTGGTATTACAATGACCAAAGTAACTTTAAAATAAGAATCTCTAAATGAATGTACGTATGAAAACAAATATAATGAAATGGATGTGGGTATTGGCAGCCCCTGTGGCTTTGATTGCCTGCGATACCGATGTGGAGCATGATGTACCGACGGTAGATGCGCCGGCACTGGTTTATGCTTCCTTGGCAGAAGGAGCCTCCGTGAAAGCCGGCGATTTTACATTGAAAATAGCTTATGATAAGAATGTATTCTTTTCTACAGCCGATACGACGCAAATCACCGTGACTAACGACGGGCATATCCGTAATGGAATAGTGTATGGTAAGAATGATACATTGACGTTGACTGTGAGTGCGCCTTCAAGAGCTACGGACTATACGATAAGGATTCCGGAAGGCCTGGTGACAGGACCTAACCAAATGTCTGCTCCCGCATTTTCCTTGAACTTCAGTACGCTGGATTTGCATTCTAATTTAGTAATGGCCACATCACCGGAAGCAGAAAAATTGTATAAGTTCCTGATAGAAAATTATGGAAAGAAAACAATTTCCGGCATAATGGCGAATGTGGCATGGAATACGGATGAGGCTGAGCAAGTCAATACATGGACAGGGCATTACCCGGCTTTGAATACGTTTGATTATATGCATATCCGGTATTCTGGGCAAAACTGGATTGACTATTCTGATATTTCTCCGGTGACAAATTGGGCAAACGCGGGAGGTATCGTGTCTTGTATGTGGCACTGGAATGTGCCTAAAAACACAGATAGTAGTATTGATGACTATACGGCCACCTTGTCGGAAACGGTGTTTAATGCCCAAAAAGCTACAGAAGAAGGTACATGGGAGAATGGTATTGTAAAAGCGGATTTGGAAACGGTTGCCAACATGCTGAAGCAACTGAAGGAGGCGAAGGTTCCTGTGCTGTGGCGTCCGTTACACGAAGCGGCCGGTCAGTTCTTCTGGTGGGGAAAAGATGCAGAGAGTTTTAAAGCACTTTGGAAAATGATGTTCACCTATTTTAAAGAACAAGGTCTGGACAATCTGATTTGGGTATGGACTTCTGAAAATAAGGATGATGCAAACTGGTATCCTGGTGACGAATATGTGGATATTATCGGTCGCGACTTGTATGGAAAGACCGCGGAAGAATGTGCGGAAGAATTTAAGGCATTGTCCGCATTGTATGGTGACCGGATGATTGCCTTGACGGAGTGTGGATATTATGCAGATTCTAATGATGCAAGTAAAAATTCGCCCATTGGGAATATAGAAGCACAGTGGAACAATGGAGCTGCATGGTCGTGGTTTATGCCATGGTATGGCAATGCGGGTGAAGGAACTGAAGCAAAACCTCATGCCGACAAAGCTTGGTGGGAAGCTGCATTCCAGTCAGAGAATGTATTGGATCGTGAGGCTGTGAAGGAAGCGATGAGTAAATTATGAGGTAATGAAGGGTAAAACTCTGTATGAGAAAGGTTTTACTTTTCACATACAGAGTTTTCTAATTTTTGGGAATAAGTAATTTTACTATCTGCTTTTGCTAAAATTGTATCAGAAAGGATGGAACGGAAAACCTACCTTTGTGCTATGTAATTTTAAAGCTGATTCTTATGAAAAATTCTTCAAAACTAATTTTAGGAATAACGATGTGTTTGTCTGTTGCTTGTGCGAACGGTAATAAAACGGTTGTTGAAACTGATAGCCCGGAAGCTCAGGCGATGTTAGATAAATTGAAAGCTATACCGCAGCAAGGAAAGTTCATGTTCGGACATCACGATGATCCGGTGTACGGTATTGGTTGGGATGGTGACTCTGCACGGAGCGATGTGAAAAGTGTGTGTGGTGATTATCCAGCCATGATGTCTTTTGATTTGGGACGTATTGAAATTTATGGGGATAAGAACTTGGATAATGTGTTGCTGGACCGTATCCGACAAGAAGTTGTGGCGCAATATGAACGCGGAGGAATGTCGTCTTTCAGTTGGCACGTGGATAATCCGGTAACGGGAAAAGATTCATGGGATGTGAGTGATTCAACAGTTGTGAAATCTGTACTGCCTGGAGGAGTAAATCATGACAAGTTTATGGGTTGGCTGGATAAAGTGGCCGACTATCTGAACTCAATACAAACGTCGGAAGGTATAAAGGTACCGGTTCTTTTCCGTCCGTGGCATGAGCATACGGGCAGCTGGTTCTGGTGGGGACAAAATCTTTGCTCTACGGAAGATTATAAAGCACTTTGGCGGATGACGTATGAACGTATGCAGGAAAAGGGAGCTACCCAGTTGTTGTATGCGTATTCTCCGGGCACGGAACCTAAAGATTCTGTGGAGTATCTGGAGCGTTATCCGGGAGATGATATTATTGACTTGATAGGAGTAGATGCATATCAATTTGATAAAGATACTTATGTAAAGAGCCTGGATAATGCACTTGCTATTATGTTGCAGGTAAGCAAAGCACATAAAAAGGTGATGGCTGTAACCGAAACAGGTTATGAAACAATTCCCGATTCAGTATGGTGGACTCAAACCTTGATGCCGGTAATAGAGAACTATCCGATAAGTTATGTGCTGGTATGGAGAAATGCACGTGAAAGAGAAAATCATTATTATGCGCCTTATCCGGGACATCCGTCAGCAGATGATTTTCTGAACTTCTATAATGATTCACGCACATTGTTTGCGGGAGATATGAAAAATATGGAATGAAAAATATAAATTGATATGAGTACTTTTGAAGATAAGGTAAAAAGATTGTTTGCTCAGCATGAAGAGTTGATTACTCGGAAGAATGAGCCTGTTGAAACAACAAACGGGGTGTACACCCGTTATAAGTATCCGGTAGTAACCGCAGCCCATACGCCGATATTCTGGCGTTATGACTTGGATGAGAAAACCAATCCCTACTTGATGGAGCGTATCGGAATGAATGCAACCATGAATTCAGGAGCCATTAAATGGAATGGAAAGTATTTACTGGTTGTACGTGTGGAAGGTGCCGATCGTAAATCGTTTTTTGCGGTGGCTGAAAGTCCGAATGGAGTAGATAATTTCCGTTTTTGGGATTATCCTATTACCATGCCTGATGATGTGATTCCGGCTACAAATATTTATGATATGCGTCTGACAGCACATGAAGACGGCTGGATTTATGGTATTTTCTGTGCAGAACGTCATGACGACAATGCACCCGCCGGTGATTTGTCTTCAGCTACAGCTACGGCAGCTATTGCCCGTACAAAAGATCTGAAAACCTGGGAACGTCTGCCGGACTTGAAGTCGAAAAGCCAGCAGCGTAACGTAGTGCTGCATCCGGAGTTTGTGAATGGCAAATATGCTTTTTATACTCGTCCGCAAGATGGATTCATTGATGCCGGAAGCGGTGGAGGTATCGGCTGGGCCTTGGTAGACGATATTACACATGCGGAAGTGATAGAAGAAAAGATTATCGACTGCCGTTATTATCATACGATTAAAGAAGTGAAGAATGGTGAAGGCCCTCATCCTATCAAAACTCCGAAAGGATGGCTGCATCTGGCACATGGTGTGCGTGGTTGTGCAGCTGGCTTGCGCTATGTGCTTTACATGTATATGACTTCATTGGAAGACCCCAGTAAGTTGATTGCTGCACCGGGTGGTTATTTCATGGCTCCGGAAGGGGAAGAACGTATTGGTGATGTATCGAATGTGCTGTTTACCAATGGCTGGATTGCAGATGAAGATGGAAAGGTGTTCATTTATTATGCCTCTTCCGATACACGTATGCATGTGGCTGTTTCTACAATTGATAAGTTGGTGGATTATTGTATGAATACGCCACAGGATGGCTTGACTACTACAGCTTCGGTAGAAACACTGAAAAAATTGATTGATAAAAACCTGAAATTGATGAAATAATAAAAAAGTAAGTACTGCTATGATAAAACTCACGGAAAAGATTGGCTACGGATTTGGAGATATGGCTTCCTCCATGTTCTGGAAATTGTTTGGGGCCTATTTGATGATATTCTATACGGATGTATTCGGACTACCAGCGGCAATAGTGGGTACCATGTTTTTGGTGACACGTATCTGGGATTCAGTGTTCGACCCGATTGTAGGGGTAATTGCCGACCGTACTTCCAGTCGATGGGGGAAGTTTCGTCCGTATCTGCTATATCTTGCAGTTCCGTTTGGTTTGATAGGAGTACTTACTTTTTATACACCTCCTTTCGGTGATGCAGGGAAACTGGTGTATGCGTATATCACTTATTCGCTGATGATGATGGTATATTCTGGTATTAACGTACCTTATGCTTCATTGTTGGGAGTGATGAGCCCTAACCCGTCAGAGCGTAATACCTTATCTACTTACCGTATGATGTTTGCTTACTTGGGTAGTTTTATTGCTCTGTTGTTGTTCATGCCGATGGTGAACTGGTTTAGCGGGCATAGCAAGGAGTTGAGTGATCAGCAGTTTGGCTGGTTCATGGCCGTGGTGGTGATTGGGATGATGTGTGCCCTACTGTTTTTGGGTTGCTTTGCCTGGACAAGAGAACGGGTAAAGCCGATTAATGAGAAGAAAACTTCTTTGAAGGAGGACATTAGGGATTTGTTTCATAATAAGCCTTGGTGGATTTTGTTTGGAGCTGGAGTAGCGACATTGGTATTTAATTCTATCCGGGATGGAGCAGCGGTATATTACTTCAAGTATTTTATTGTAGAAGATGAATATCGTACTGTTTCACTGATGGGGGTATCCTTCGTGTTGAGCGGTTTGTATCTTTCTGTAGGGCAGATTGCGAATATTGTAGGTGTAGTCCTGGCAGCTCCTATGAGTAATAAGATTGGAAAGAAAAAGACTTTTGCACTTTCCATGCTGGTAGCTTCGGTCTTGAGCGTGATATTTTTCTGGTTTGACAAGGAGGATTTGACATTGATTTTTGTATTTCAGTGCTTGATAAGTGTATGTGCCGGTAGTATCTTCCCGTTGCTCTGGTCAATGTATGCCGATTGTGCCGATTTCTCGGAATTGAAAACAGGAAACCGTGCTACGGGATTGATTTTTAGTGCTTCATCCATGAGCCAGAAGTTTGGATGGGCCATTGGTACAGCGGTGACCGGATGGTTGTTGTCTTTCTTTGGCTTTCAGGCTAATGCCGTACAGAGCGAAGAAACCATCCATGGTATCAAAATGTTCCTAAGTTTACTTCCGGCAGCAGCTGCATTTATTTCGATAGTTTTTATTGTCTTCTATCCGTTAGGAGAACAGAAGATGAAGGGTATAATGGAACAGTTAAACTTAAAGAGAGAATCAAAAGATGAAGAATGAGAAGATAAATCAGTTCTGCGTGGAGGTGAAGGCAGAGCTGGAACAAAATATACTTCCGTTTTGGATGAAAAAGATGACCGATCGTGAACATGGTGGATTTTACGGTCGTATTACAGGAAAGGATGTATTGGAGGCATCTGCATCGAAGGGAGCCATCCTGAATGCACGTATCTTGTGGACTTTCTCGGCTGCGTACCGTCTGCTTCACAAAGAGGAGTATCTGGAAACGGCTACACGTGCCAAACGTTATTTGATTGATCATTTCTATGACACAGAGTTTGGGGGTATTTATTGGGAACTGGATTGTGAAGGGAATCCACTTGATACCAAGAAGCAGATATATGCCATTGGCTTTGCCATTTACGGGTTGAGTGAGTATGCACGTGCGACGGGAGATGCGGAAGCCCTGAATTATGCTTGCTGGTTGTTTGAGGTAATTGAAAAATATAGTTTTGATGCAGAAAAGAATGGCTATCTGGAAGCTTTGACGCGCGACTGGCGTCCGATAGAAGATATGCGCTTAAGCGATAAGGACGAGAATGAGAAGAAGACAATGAATACACATTTGCATATTCTGGAGCCTTATACAAATCTTTATCGTGTATGGAAAGATGAACGCCTGAAGAAGCAGATTGTCAATCTGGTCAATTTGTTTTTAGAGAAGATTTTGGATGCCAAAACGTATCACCTGAATCTGTTCTTTGAAGATGACTGGACCAATAAGTATCAGATAGTATCTTACGGACATGATATTGAAGCTTCGTGGCTGATACATGAGGCGGCACTGGTGGTTGGTGATCTGGATTTGTTGAAAAAGGTGGAACCTGTTATTGTGAAAATTGCTGAGGCGGCAGATGAAGGCCTGAATCCAGATGGCAGTATGATTTACGAGAACTTTGTCAGTAAAGGAAAAATTGACCGTGAGCTGCACTGGTGGGTTCAAGCTGAAAATGTGGTAGGGCATGTGAATCTTTTTCAGCATTTTGGCGATGAAGAAGCATTGCATATTGCGTTGCGATGCTGGAATTTCATTCAAACGAAATTAGTGGATAAGGTGCATGGTGAATGGCATTGGAGTTTGTATGCGGATGGTACCGTCAATATGAAGGATGATAAGGCTGGTTTCTGGAAATGCCCTTATCATAACGGCCGTATGTGCATGGAGATTTTGGAACGTTTCTCCTGAACCGGAAAAATAAAATCTCCTTTAATGGAGAAAATTTATGGGTAATAAGAAGGATAACAAAAAACGCCTTGATGTAGAAATGCATCAAGGCGTGAATGTAAAAACGTGATACGTTTTTATTATTTGATAAGCCTATGTAAGCGAGTCAGGAATTCATCTGCTTCGTTCATGCTCAGGCAGAGCGGCGGAAGTAAACGGATGACGTTGGTACCGCTGACACCGGTAAATACTTTTTCTTCGAAAAGTAATTTCTGGCGGAGTTCCTTGATGGGTTCTTCAAATTCCATTCCAATCATCAAACCGCGACCGCGTACTTCTTTGATTCCTTTGAAGCCTTTCAATTCTTCCAATAGGTGAGTACCTACTTTGGCCGCATTTTCAACCAGATTTTCTGCTTTCATTACATCAAGCACAGCGATAGCTGCTGCACATGCCAGATGATTGCCACCGAAAGTCGTTCCTAGCTGTCCATATACTGGAGTGAATTTTGGACTAATCAGTACACCGGCCATCGGGAATCCGTTGCCAATGCCTTTAGCTACAGTAATCATGTCAGGGCGTACCTCATTATACTGGTGAGCAAAGAATTTACCGCTTCTTCCGTAACCCGACTGGATTTCATCCAGAATCATGACGGTATTGGTTTCATCGCACGCCTGGCGAATGGCTTTCATGAACTCTGTAGTAGGAAGCTGAATTCCTCCTACGCCCTGGATGCCTTCAATGATGACTGCACATACATCGCCTTTGGCCAGTTCGGTTTTCAGCGCTTCTGTGTCGTTCAGCGGCAGGTATGTCACGTGTCCGTTGTCATTGATCGGAGCAATGATTTTCGGATTGTTAGTTACTTCTACTGCCAGTGAAGTACGTCCGTGGAAAGCTTTGGCGAAAGAGATCACACGTGTACGTCCGTTATAGAAAGATGCCAGTTTCAATGCATTTTCGTTGGCTTCTGCTCCAGAGTTGATTAAGAAAAGCTGATAGTCATCATAACCGCTGATGGCTCCCAGACGGTCGGCTACTTCCTGCTGTAACTTGTTGATTACAGAGTTGGAATAGAATCCCAATGTAGCTACTTGTTTGCTGATGGTTTCCACATAGTGAGGATGTGCGTGACCGATGGAGATAACGGCATGTCCTCCATAGAGGTCAAGGTATTCCTGACCTTTTTCGTCCCATACGTGGCAGCCTTTTCCTTTTACGATGTTTACATCGAACAAAGGATATACGTCGAATAACTTCATATAATTAAGAATTAAGAATGAATAATTAAGAGCAGCAATCAAGGAGTCCTGCCTGGTTATTCATTTTCATTATTCATTATTCATTAATTAAAATGCGCTCGGTTTCAGTTTCAGTCCTACTGTTTCTTCCAGATTGAACATCAGGTTCATATTGTGTACAGCCTGACCGCTGGCTCCTTTCAGCAGGTTGTCAATGCAAGAAATGATAAGCAGCTTGTCGCCATGCTTTTCCAGGTGAATCAAACATTTGTTGGTGTTGACTACCTGCTTCAGGTCGATATTCTTGTCTACGATGTGGGTGAAAGAATCTTCTGCATAGTACTCTTCGTACATTTTCACAATCTCTTCCAGCTCTACTTTGGTCTTTACTACGATAGTGGCAAAAATACCACGGGCAAAGTCACCTCGGTAAGGAATGAAATCGATTTCTGAATGGAAACTGTTCTGCAGTTGTTTCAGTGACTGTTTGATTTCTGGCACATGCTGGTGTGAGAACGGTTTGTAGATGCTGAGGTTGTTGTTACGCCAGCTGAAATGACTCGTAGCTCCCGGTTTTACACCTGCTCCGGTACTTCCGGTAATGGCGTTTACCATCACGTCGTCGTTCAACAGCAAATGCTTGGCCAATGGCAGAAGTCCGAGCTGGATACATGTAGCAAAGCATCCCGGGTTAGCCACGTGCTTGCTTTGGCAGATAGTGCGGCGATTCAGTTCTGGCAGACCATATACAAAGTCATGGTCGTCCGATTTGATGCGGTAGTCCATGGACAGATCAATGATTTTCAAGTCTTCCGGTACATTGTGACTTTCCATGAATTTCTTTGTATCGCCGTGGGCCGTACAGAAGAACAATACATCGATAGTATCGAGTGGAAGCTCATCTGTAAACACTAAATCGGTTTCTCCATACAAGCCTTCGTGTACATCAGTAATCTTGTTGCCCGCATTGCTGGAGCTATTGATAAATGCAATCTCTACATCCGGATGATTAAGCAACAGGCGAATCAGTTCGCCTGCCGTATATCCTGCGCCTCCTATAATTCCTGCTTTTATCATACGTCAGCTTCGTCTTTATGGTTTGCATAATAGGCACGAAGCGGAGTAGACAACACCTTGATGAAGCCTTTAGCGTCTTCTGCAGTCCATCCTTTCTGCATTTCTCCGTATTCGCCGAACTTGTTCTTCACGAGGTCATCTTTTGATTCAACTCCTACAGTGGAGAATCCGTACGGGCGAAGTTCCAGAATAGCAGTTCCATTGACGTTACGCTGTGATTCGGTCAGCATGGCTTCGATGTCGCGCATTACCGGTTCCAGGTACTGGCTTTCGTGAAGGAACATGCCGTACCAGTTGGCTACCTGGTCTTTCCAGTATTGCTGCCATTTACTCAGGGTATATTTTTCCAGGAAGCGGTGAGCGCCGATAATCAGCATCGGAGCAGCAGCTTCGAATCCTACACGGCCTTTGATACCGATAATCGTATCACCTACGTGCATATCACGACCGATACCGTAGGCAGCACCAATCTCTTCTACTTTCTGGATGGCTTTAATCTTGTCGTCGAATACTTCACCGTTTACGGCATACAATTCACCTTTCTTGAATTCCAGTTTCAGTTGTTCGCTGCCAGTTTTGGTTACCTGTTTTAGGTAAGCACTTTCCGGCAACCCCTGTGCAGAATCCAGAATTTCACCACCGCAGATAGAAGTTCCCCAGATACCTACGTTGTATGAGTATTTCAGTTTAGTGAAATCTGCTTCAAAACCATTTCCCTTCAGGTAATTGATTTCATATTCACGGCTCAACGCCATGTCACGTGTCAGGGTAATGATTTCCACTCCCGGAGCCATTACCAGGAAAGTCATGTCAAAACGCACCTGGTCGTTGCCGGCACCAGTAGAACCGTGAGCAATGGCATGAGCTCCAATTTCGTTGGCATAACGGGCGATGGCCAATGCCTGGAAGATACGTTCAGAACTTACAGAAATAGGGTAAGTACCGTTACGCAGTACGTTTCCGAATACCATGTATTTCAGGCTCTTTTCGTAGTATTCCTGTGTTACGTCAAGAGTCACATATTTCACAGCTCCCAGTTTATACGCATTTTCTTCGTTCTTTTTTAACTGTTCCGGGCTGAAACCACCGGTATTGGCGCATGCTGCATATACTTCATATCCTTTTTCCTTTGCCAGATACATTACGGTAAAGGAAGTGTCCAATCCGCCGCTGAAAGCAACGACAACTTTTTTCTTTTCTTCCATGGTGCTTATCTTTATATCGTGAAGCTTTTCGCCTGTATGAGTTCAGGAGAAAACCTCGCTTGAGATTATTTTTGTATTTAGAAATTGTTTATTTTATCGTCTGTATGCAAAGCCGGATCATAAAGCATGGCTGTGCAGATACAGAATTTACGGTTTTTCGCCATCAGGATTTCGTGGTTGATACATCCTTCACATCCTTTCCAGAATGAGTCATCGTCGGTCAACTCGTTGAAAGTGACAGGTACGTATCCCAGCTCTGTATTCATTTTCATGACCGCAGCTCCTGAAGTCAGACTGAAGATTTTGGCTTTCGGCCATCGCAGACGAGCCAAAGTAAAAGAGGCATGCTTGATACGCTTAGCCAGTCCGCATCCTCTGTATTTCGGATGAACAATCAGTCCGGAAGTAGCTACGTACTGCTTGTTTCCCCATGATTCGATGTAAGTAAATCCGGCAAAATCATCTCCGCACAGTGCGATGATGGCTTTTCCTTCTTTCATCTTGGTAGCTACGTATTCGTGTGTACGTTCGGCAATACCCGTACCGCGAACTTTGGCTGCTTCTCTAATCGTGTCCAATATTGTGTCAACGTAAACCTCGTGTGAGGCGTCGGCTACCATTACATCAATTTGTTTAGTAGGTTCCATTTTTTATTCTTATCAGTTAGAGTTGGTTTATATTCGGTATAATGTTGGCAAGAGCATGCTTGACTTCTGTACGCGTACAATTTTCGCGAATCACCAGCATGATGGTGTCGTCGCCGGCAATGGTACCGATGATTTCATGGAAATTGTGCATGTCAATGTCGTATGCCAGACTGCTGGCATATCCCGGGCGAGTCTTGATCACAGCGATGTTGTGGGAGAATTCAATGGAAATGAATCCGTTGTGACGCAGCATTTCGCTGGCTTTTTGCGGCTCTGTCATGCGCTTGTACATGGTATTGTTGGGAAGTACATATACATAGTTCCCGTTCATGCTGGCAGCTTTGGCTACCTTCAGTTGCTTCAAGTCGCGCGACAGGGTGGCTTGTGTCAATTGGAATCCTTCTTTTGTCAACTCCTGCAAGAGTTCGTCCTGACTTCCAATCTCCTTGCTGGAGATAATCATTTTGATTGAATCAAGTCTGCTATTCTTGTTCTTCATTGTATAATTATTCTTTTACGGCTGCAAAAATACGGATATATTTTGAATATCATGCATAAATTCTTATTTTTTTGTGTGTTTATTCTGAAAAATGCATGAATATAATGAATAAATAACCATTGTGAATTTTATTTTGTATTTTTGTGCACGTTAATTACAGAGACAAAGAATCATGAAGACCACATGGCTACAGGCAGAAAAGGATCCGATGGGAGCTGCCATATACGATTACTTCAAGAATGGAAAGGCTGGAAAGTTAAGAGTTTTCTCTTCACAGTTTGAGGAAGATGAAATTCCAGTGAGTGAATTATTCCGTACATATGAACACATGCCCTTGCTGGAACAAACCGCACTGGATATGGCTCAGGGAAAGATTTTAGATGTAGGAGCAGGCAGTGGCTGTCATTCCTTGGCTTTAAAGCAAATGGGAAAAGAATCTGTAGCTATTGATATTTCTCCTTTGTCGGTAGAGGTCATGCAGGCACGTGGACTGGATGCCCGTCTGGTCAATCTGTTTGACACGCATTTTGCCGAACGCTTTGACACTATTCTGATGCTGATGAACGGCTCGGGAATTATCGGGCGGGTGGAAAATTTCGGTGATTTTTTCCAGCGGATGAAGCTGTTGTTGAATCCTGGTGGTTGTATCTTAATGGATTCAAGTGATTTAAGATACCTGTTTGAAGAGGAAGACGGAAGTTTTGTCGTTGATTTGGCAGGCGATTATTACGGTCAACTGGATTTCCAGATGCAATATAAACAAATAAAAGGAGAAGCATTCGACTGGTTGTATGTGGATTTCAATACCCTGAGTCTGTATGCTTCTCAATATGGATTCAAAGCAGAGCTGGTGAAGGAAGGCAGTCATTATGACTATTTGGCCAAACTTACCTTGTAGCTCTTTGTTTCTTTTTCAACCATAAATAATACCCGCTGAGTGGAAGTACGCCTCCGATAAAAGCTGCCAGGAAATAGAGTATCTTTGTATAAATACCTCCCCAGCTTCCGGTGTGGAAGGCATAGAACCAGCCTTTCAGTTTCTGTGCGCGAGGCACTTCCGCATAGGTTGTGGTTTCTGTAATCTCTCCGTTCTTCGGATTGAATTTCAGGGTATCCGTACGGCGTAATTGCTGTCCCTGGATAACTTGTATCTTCTTCTCTTCTATACGGAGCGAAGTATAGCCGGTGTATTTTGCCTGTACTTCTTGGATTGCTTTGTCCCAAGTCGTATAATCGGTTTGTTTCTTACCTCCTTTCTTGGTACGTGCATCGTTTTCCCTTTTGGGGAGGGAAGTTCCGTGAGTTTGGGCCTGCTTCGAAGTGTTTCCTCCAAAAAGCCCGTAAGCAAACGAGCGATACCAGCCAAACGACCAGGTGAGCCCGGTAAGTGCCATGATCAGCAGGAAGAGGGTAGAATAAAAGCCCAAAGCTACATGGCTGTCATACCAGAAACGGCGCCATCCTTTGCGGCATGAAACCTTCAGCCGGTTATTTAACGCTTTTCGAGTTCGGGGCCACCAGATAACAAGGCCACTGACAAGAATCACGACCATCAGCAGGGTGGAGATGCCGACTATCATTTTCCCTACAGAGGAAGCTCCTTTCTGCGGTGGAGGATTCAGTAACCAGCGATGCAGTTTCCGCATGGTTTGAAAAAAAGCGTTTCCTTCTATCCATCCGTTCACCTCTCCCGTGTACGGATTCACACTCAGACTTTTTCTGCCTGCGTTTTTGAAAGTCACCGTAGCTGCCTCATCGGCTTTTCCCGAATATTGCAGTGAGGTTAGCTTGAGTGAATCGGCGGTCTGCTCCTTTATGCGTGCAATCAGTTGCGAAGGTGGAAGAACGGCAGCGTTCCCTTCCGGAACGCTTACCTTATATAAATGGGGCTTACATGCCTGAGTGATTTCCTTTTCGAATACCAGTGCAGCTCCCGAGAAACAAATAATGGAAAGAATAATTCCCACTGGAATAGAAAGCCAGAGGTGTATTTTCCCAAATAGTTTTCTCATTTCTAAATGTTATTGTTGAGTTAATGCAATTTTACCTACTGTTGTAATTTCATCGGCTTCCACTTCCAGTCCTTTTACAGCTTCTCCTGTTTGAGGATTGATTTTATAGAATGTGGGAGTAGCACCTTCTTCGGTAGTTAGTACCGGAATATAAAAATATTGATTTTCCAGATAAGGAGAATTTCCGAAAGAAGAAATCAGGTTCATGTCAGGCAATCCTGTAATAGGAATCAGCTTCTTTTCGCTGGCTTTGAATATCACTAGTTCATTTTTAGGTGCATTGGTTCCCAGTGTGGCTACCTCTTCAATGCTGCATCCGTAATTATTGAGCAGGAAATAATCGCCACCTACGTGCCAGCAGCGGAACAACGGATGGCCGCTCGCACCGCTCATCGTTTCCAGGTTGCAATAATACTCATCGAAGGCAGTACTTCCGGCAGGGATGCGCACGACACCAGAAGGAAGTGTACCTTGTACCTTTGCCTTTAAGTTGGCATCAGCCGCAGGCTGGGTAGCCGTACGTCCATATCCTCCTGAAAATACATATAAATTGCCGTCATCATCGCTCCAGATGGTCTGGTAGTATTGCGAACGCATGCGTCCGCAAGCAAAACCAATCTTGTCAGTTTTCGCAATAACCGGTTCTTCATCAAAGTTGCTGCCGCTGTAAATGGCAATATAAGCATTATCCGGATATTGGGTAGAAGGAATCTGTCCGGCAGTATACTTACCGCTTCCTGAGCCGCCGGTACCGGTTGCCACATAATCCTGATTCAGTACCTTATCGGGCCAGGTATTCACCCCGTAGTGACTCATACCCATGGGAATAATGGAGGTGTAGAGCTTTCCGTTGGCTTCCACAAATCCGGCCATGGTAACCTTTTCACCGTTCCCTAAGAAGTTTTCGGCCAAAATATCCTGCTGGTTGGTGCTGGTGGTACCGTTCTTGGCATTCAAGTAGTTAAATAAAAAGCCTTGTGCTGCATTGCCTTTACTGTCAGTCTGCTTGGTGTCTCCGGTAGATACGGTAATCACATTGTCACCCCATGTGCCGTAGGTAGTAAAACGGTTGAATGTATAACTGTATTTTTTCTGCGGCACATTGTTGGCATCCAGATAGTAACATCCTCCGGTGCCTTGTGAGCCGTCGTTATATTTGATTCCGAAAAAATAATTCTGGTCGTAAAAAATCCAGTAAGAAATCTGGTCTTGAAATTCCTTTCCGTTTTCAATGACTGAAATTTTGCCTTCATCCAGACTTTCTGCTGTGAGCAGATAGGATGTTCCTCCTGCGGTAACCGGAATGACATAGTTTCCTTTGAAGTTGTTGTGATTGCTGAAGGTTGGGTCATTTTCTTCGTTTTGACACCCCATGAACAGGCCTCCCATGCAGAAAGCACCCAGTCCTAAAATGAAATTCTTTTTATTCATATACTTGTATTTATATTTTTATTGGTTTATTACTTTCCAAAATACACTCGGAATTTTCCATAAAATGCCCGTCCGGCTTTTTGCAGACTGAAGTTGTCATACAGTTTCTCATCAGTGAGGTTCCGGCATTCGAAAGAAATGTTGTAACGTCCGTTCCGGATGCTGTATCCCAAGGAGAGATTATGGGAGATTTGCTGAGGTACCCGGATTTTAGTAGACGGGTCACCAAAGTTTTCCCAATACAACGGGAAGTCATGCTGGTAGAAACAATCCCATCCGAATGTGAGGGTATTCCCTTTTGCAAACAGATTATGCCAGTAGAAGTTCATATCTACGTTTGCATATTGGTAAGGAATGTTCGGAATGCGCTGTCCGTATGTCAGTGCATTCTGTCCGCTGCTTGCTGCCCGCTTTTTTTCCTTGTCGCGGGTGTCAAGGTTATTGAACGTACCTCCCAAATTGAACCAGTTGCTGTAACTGTATCGCAAAGACACATTGAACCCTTTTGTCTCTACCCGGCCATGATTGGTGTAACTTCCGTAGCTGGTGCCTCCTACGGTCGACAAGTCGCGTTTGATGTAGTCTTGGGTATTACGGTAGATGATTCCTCCTTCCACATACAACCCGTGTTTGCCTAACTGCTTGTTGTAGCTGGCACTCAGGTTCACGTTGTCACTACGTTCCGGTTTCAAGTCAGCTTTCCCCGCTTCAAGGTCACCGTCACCAAACAGTTCCTGTGTGCTGGGCATGCGCAGCGCCTTTTCGTAAGAGAGCTTCAACTGAATGGCTTTCCCTAAGAAATAGGTTCCGGCGGCTCCATATCCAAAAGAGCTGACACTTTGTGACACCCTCGTATCACTTCCTACATTGTTGTCGCTCAGCTGTACCGTTCCTTCACTGTAAGAATTGTAGTGCTTGCCGAAGACCGACAGATTCCATTTTTCAGAAGGCATCAGGCGATAAGATAACCCTGCAATGTTCTTCCGGCTTTTGGTAGGTTCATCGTAATCTTCCAGTACGGAATTTTTCTCAATCAGACTTCGTCCTGTACGACGAAAAGTACTGAATACATTATTAAACGTAAACGAGTGCATTTTGCCCAGTCGGTATACCGCAGTAAGTGTGGTATTCCAGTTTGTATTGATTTGTTCACTGAACTGGTGATTCTGTTCGCCGGCAGTCAATCTGGGGATACGGTCACCCAGCCAGTTGTATTTGTACATTGCTGTATCCACGTTTGTCGTCAGGTTGTGGTTGTAATTGGCCGTGACCGTCACATCCAATCCTTTGGCGAAAAGATTCTGCTTGCGATATTCTACTGAAGGAACGATGGAATAGCCATGACGATGTTTCTCGCCGAATACGATTTCCTGGTACACTCCGTTCTGTATTTCTTTGTAGAAATGCGAGTAGGCCACATTAAACATCAGCCGGTCGGCCCAGCTTTTCCCGGTAACTCCGATTTTTCCGATGACCGCTTCGTTGTGGAATGTATCATTGAATCGTTTTACGCGCTGTATATTATTTTCATCGCTGACAGACGTATTGTTTTCGTGGTTGAACTCTTCCACCCAGTTGTTGATATAGTAATTATTGTCAGAGTAATTCTGATACGCATTGATTTCGTATGTCAGTCCGTTTCTGAAACTCTGCCCGAAGTTTACATACGATTTATGCGTGTTGAATGAACCGTACGAGTATGACGCATCCAGAAACCAGTTGCGCTTCTGTTTGTTGGTTACAATGTTGATAACTCCACCCAAGGCATCGGTACCGAATCCTACGGGTACCACACCTTTATATACCTCAATACGCTCGGCAAAGTTGACCGGAATGTTATTCAGGTCGAAAGCTGTTCCTGCCCCTTCCTGTGGCACCCCGTCGATAAATACTTTTACATGCTTGCCGCTGAAGCCGTCGAGCATCAGCTGCATGTCCGAACCTACACCTCCAGACTCGCGCAGTTTCATTCCCGGAAGTTTCTGTAACGCTTCACTCAAGTTTTTGGTAGAATTCTGCAGTTCACGCGTATCTACAGCCACGGCATTAAAGGCCGAGCGCTTGATACGTCCGACTCCGTTGGAAACGACTACGACTTCATCCAGCTCGGTGACTGAAGGCTTCAAGATTACATTTTGCTTGCTACGTCCGTCTGCCAGAATTTCCACTTCTTTTTCTACCGTCTCAAATCCGATGGCAGAAACGGTCAGTGTGTATTTCCCGGCGGGTGCTTTCAGATGATACAAGCCTTTTTCGTTGGTTGTACAGCCATATTGCGTACCTTTCAGGTACACCGTGGCGAAGTCAATGACACTCTTGTCCGAAGAAAGAACCTTTCCAGATAGTAGTGAACGGCCTTGTGCAGAAAGAGATAAGACACAAGCACCTAATAACATAAAAAGTACACCCCACTTCAAATTTTCGCTTTCCCGCGAAAAAGATAAATTTCTCATTTACTGTAACCCGTATTTTTTGTTTAGGACTAATTTTCTGGGTGCAAAATTAAGGCGATTGTCCGGGTGGGGCAATCGCCAAATATGGGTAATTTAGACTATGTATAAATACCTATTTGTAGGTATTGTGTAGTTTGTCCTATGAAATGTAACGGGTTACGGTTAGAGAATTTGGACTGTTACAGGATATGGAAGTGCTTCAATGCCTGCATGATACCCTCTTCATCCACTGAGGTGGTGATATAATCGGCCGCAGCTTGTATGTGAGGAGCCGCGTTTCCCATGGCAATTCCCATACCTACATGTTTCAACATCGGAATGTCGTTACCGCCATCGCCGAAAGCCATGGTATCTTTCAGGTCAATGCCGTAGTAAGCCAACATCTGGTCGATACCGTGACTTTTACTGTTTCCCCGTGCAATGATGTCGGCAAAGAGCGGATGCCAGCGCATGGGTTCACAGTGAGTCAGCACCTTTCCGAATATCTCTTCGTCTTTTTCTTCGGGGAAATATCCCATGATTTGCAGAATTTCCTTCTCTCTTGCAGTTTCTATGGGGCGGATTTCCGGAATGTCAATTTGAATCAGACGGGCAATCTCTCTGACAGCCTCATCCTCATGTGTAAGGAACCAGGTATTATCGTGTACAAAAACAAACGGCATTTCCGGATGGTCATGCTGGTACTGAATGAGTCGTTCAATGTCTTCCTGCGGCACACAGCCCTTGTAGATGTCCTCATGATTTGCCGTGAAGCAATGTGCTCCGTTCAGTGTGACATAACCGTCGAAATCCAGGTCACCCACGGCATCCATCATCAATGTCTTTGGACGGCCGGTGGCAATGAATACCTTAATACCTTTTTCTCTCAAAAGTCGCAGGGCTTCACGGGTAGACTCCGGCACGGTGTGAGTCTGGAAAGAAACTAATGTTCCATCAATATCAAAGAATATCGCTTTTACCATTTTTCGTGTATTAAAAGTCCGTGCAAAGATAATGAATAAAAGAGACTGGGGAAGAACAACTCTTCCTATTTATATTACGAAGTACTAACACTCTTTTCCGATGTTCTGTACTAACTTCAGGAAGTCGTCCTTAGGAACAATCAGCTTGTTTCGTGTTTTCAGGCGTATGTTGTAAACCGTCTGAGTTGAGTAGTGCAAAAAGTCCGCAATCTTTACACTTTCACTAATACCCAATCGTACAAGCGCATAAATACGTAGCGTGGTATTTAGTTTTTCATCTTCTGTCAGGACAATCCGTTCCTCCGGGACAAGTAACTGATTGAATTCTTCCACGAAAGAAGGATACACATGAAGAAAAATGGTATCAAAAGTACGGTAGAATTCCTTTAGTTCACTTTGCGTCATAGCCTGGTTGCTGGTCAGAGCCAGTGCTTCTTCGTACTGGTGTACTTTAAGCTTACATTTGAGTTTTCCTCTGAATTCATCGAGCAGGCTGATATAGTTGGAGCAAATGGAGAGTACATAAGCAATGTATTCTTCCTTCAACTGGTTGGATGCCTGTAATTTTAGATTGGCTTCTTTTAAGCTGGTGTTTAGTTGTTGTTCTTTTTGATGGGCATGTTCCAGGGCTTTGTGTACTTTTGCCATCTCGGCAGCTTGTTCGTTCAATTGTTTGTTCGCCTGGTTTATTTGGATACGTGAACTGTTTATTTTACCAATCTGTTTCCATAATATGAAAATTGTGATAATCAGTGCCAATGCGAGGAGGCCCAATAGTAATACAGAGGTCCTTAGTTTGGATTTCTGGGCTTTGTCGAGACTCTGATAAGCGGTCAATATATCATGCTGTGTCTTGGAAATACTCACCAGACGGACTCGGTTGCAATATGACTGGGCAAGCTCCAGACACTTGGAAATATAAAGGTATGCACGCTCAATATTTCCTTCCTGAAATTCTATCTGTGCCAGTTCTTCTAATGAGGCTATATCTTGATTAGCTGATTTTACATCTGCCAAAGCAGATAAAACAAGATAATATTTGGCTTTATCCTTGACTCCCTGTTTCTGATAGATTTTAGATAGCATATAGGCATTCATGGCATCGTGACGTGTGTCCATCTGTGACTGGTGGACTGCTATCTCCAATGTATCTTTAATACAAGAAAGGTTATCCGAGTTAAATAGTGCCAAACCTTGGTACCACAGGGACATTTGTTCTTTCTCTGTTTGTAAACATAAAGCAAGTGAATCTCTATACAATTGCTCTTGCCGGGCATAATAGTCCACTTGTTCACGTACGCTTTGAGGCACATGCTTACTCCAATCGATGGGGGCTGCTGCATATTGTAGAATATGTCCTGCTAAGAATATCTGGTGAGCATAATATTCTATTTTCAGGTTAGGTGTGGTAACGTACGGACGTAGCTGTGCCAAATCGCTGGACGCACTTAATACCAGTCCGGTGGAGGAAGCCATATACGTCTTATAGATTTTCCATAAAGTTTCTCGTTCTTTATTTCCCATTTTTTGAGATAGTTCCAGGTTCTTTTGTGCATAAATCAGGGCAGAATCTGCTTCAAAAGAGTTGTAGGCCTCGTAAAGCAGTTTGTTTATCCAGTATTTCTGCTCATTGTCTCTGGTAGATGCTTCATATTTATGAAGTTCAAGAATCTGGGCCTTTTTCTGCTGTACATACTTGGGATATTTTAATAAAGCAGCATCCAATTCACGAAGGAGCTGCTCCTCATCTTGAATTTGAGGTTCAGAAAAGCAGGGAATAGTCCCTACGCAAAGTAGGGTGAACAAGATGAGGTATATTTTCATATAGTATGGCATAGCGTAGGCTTGAACAGAGGCTAAAGTTACATAGATTTCTTGTAAGGCAAGAGGTTTTACGAGAAAAAGAATAAAAACGCTGTTTAAACATACTTGGAAGGCAGTTTAAACAGCGTGATAATGAGCTTTAATTCAGCTTTATGATAAACCTATGAAACCATTTGCAGATTATAACGCAGACACAGAGAAGTCTTTTGTCAACCCTTCTGCACTATTGGTCCCCACCCAAAGTGTGAAGGCACCAGGCTCTACAGTATAATTCATGTCATATCCCCAGAAAGCAAGTTCAGAGACTGGAAGACTCAATGATAACTGTGTAGATTCTCCTGCTTTCAGTGTGACACGCTGGAAGCGTTTGAGTTCCTTCACCGGACGGGTGACTGACCCAACCTTATCCTGTACATAAAGTTGAACCACTTCCGTTCCATCGTATTTGCCTGTATTTTTTAGGGTGAAACTGATGGATAGAGTATCCTGTGCAGTTAATTTGTCTGATGCAAGACTCAGGTTGCTGTATTCAAAAGTTGTGTAGGAGAGACCGTAACCGAAGGGGAAGAGAGGTGAGTTGCCTGCATCCAGATAGAAAGAGCGACATCCTACAGACGTCTGTCCTGCTTCTACAGGAATTTCGTCAATCAGCATCTCAGTCGGATTGGCAGGACGGCCTGTCTTGTGCTGTGCATAATAGATAGGTACTTGTCCGATCATACGGGGGAAAGTTACCGGAGTTTTTCCGCTTGGGTTTACTTTTCCGAAAAGAATATCGGCTATGGCTGGTCCGCCCATTGTGCCCGGATGGAAGCTGTAGAGCATTGCATCCGAAACTTTTACTTCATCGGCAATGACCAGCTGACGTCCGGCCATTACTACCGTAACAACCGGTTTCCCAGTGGCAGCCAGTTCTTTGATAAGCTGACTTTGGGCTCCCTGCAGATTCAGATTGGCCAGGGAATGTGCTTCACCGGAAAGAATCGATTCTTCTCCGACAAATACCACCACAGCATCGGCCTGACGGGCTGCATTTACTGCACGAGCAATACCTGTCGTGTTCTTGTCGCGACTGTAGTCGAGTCCTTTTTCAAAGAGTACCTTAACCCTGTCGCCATACATTTCTTTGATGGCAGTCAAAGGCGTTTGTGTATGTTCTTTTTCTCCGTCGAATACCCAGGTACCCATCTGCTCATAGGGCGCATCTGCCATAGGACCGATGACGGCCAATGTTTTTATCTTATCGGTAAACGGTAATGTCTGGTTCTCATTTTTCAAAAGTATGACTGACTGCTCAGCGGCTGTTTTAGCTGTTTGCAGATGCTTTTCGGCGTATTTTACAGTTTGTGGAGTTACTACATAAGGATTGTCGAACAAACCTAAACGGAATTTCAGGCGTAGAATGTTGCGTACGGCATTGTCAATTGTCTCTATTGATACCTTGTTTTCGGCTATGGATTGTTTGAGGTTCTGGATAAATGTTTCACTCACCATTTCCATATCTACGCCTGCATTGACAGATTTTTCGGCTGCGTCCTTTCCGTCGGTGCAGAAACCGTGATTTACCATCTCAAGTGCAGAAGCCCAGTCGGTTACGACCATACCATCGTATTTCCATTCTTTACGAAGTACGTCCTTTAGCACAAAGCTGTTAGCTGTAGAAGGCACACCGTCATTGTCATTGAATGAAGTCATGAAAGTGGCACATCCGGCATCTGCTGCCGCCTTGAAAGGAGGAAGATATACGTTTCTCAGCACACGTTCAGGTATGAAGGTGGAGTTGTAATCTCTGCCGCCTTCTGCTGCTCCGTATGCAACGAAGTGCTTTGCACAGGCTGCAATGGCCGTAGGGTCATTTAGAGAGTCTCCCTGATAGCCTTTTATCATGGCCGTTCCCATTACCGCATTCAGATAAGGGTCTTCTCCGCAACTTTCCGCAATACGTCCCCAGCGAGGGTCGCGTGCCACATCAATCATCGGGGCAAAGGTCCAGCGGATTCCGTCGGCTGAGGCTTCAATAGCTGCCACACGAGCTCCTTCCTTTACGACTTCAGGATTGAAGGTGGCTGCCTGTCCCAGTGGAATAGGGAAGATGGTTTTGTAGCCATGAATAACGTCACGGGAAACAATCAATGGAATTCCCAAACGTGACTCCTCTACAGCAATCTTCTGAATCTTGTTTACTTCTTCCGGATTTACCACATTCAGAATAGAACCTACTTCTCCTTTGCGTACACGCTTGGCCAGGTCTTCAAAATCCCATGGGCTGAGCTGGTTCATCTGACCTAATTTTTCTTCTAAGGTCATTTTATGAAGCAAGGTTTCTACCTTGTTTTCTATCTCTGTATTTTTGTCCTGTGGCTGACTGCATCCCATGAGGGAAGCAGCCAGAACCACAGCGTATAAAAGTTTCTTTTTCATTGTATGATGCTTAATGTGTGAATAGTTTAAGTTTAGAAGGCGCAGATGGGGCGGACTTTCTCACTACCGGGAATGCCATGCCAATCGTTTTCCTGTCCATCGCTTTGCATAAGGCAGAATCCTTGGCTGGAAATGAAAGTTATGGAAGGAATACTTCCTGATAACTCTTCTCCGTTTATTTTGCTCAATTGACTGTTTACGGATTCCAATCCTTCACTTGACTGCGTTCCTGAATTTTCACCTCTCACAAGATATTTAAGTTCGTTAAAGGAAGGTATATACCATGAAGTAGCATTTGCTATAGTTTCTGATTCGTGAGAATCCAATCCTCCAAATGTAACCCCATTATTATTTGCGTTTGTTGTTAACAATTGGGTCATTTTATACCCATTGGACAAATCTTTATTTTCTGACTGTTCATAACCGGCAAAACAAGTACCCCAGGCGTTTACATTATCTGTAGGGGCTCCGTAATTGTTGCCATTTGTAAGAGAAACAACCAAGCCATGTTTTCCGTTATATCCAGGTAAGTCAGCTTCAGTTAATTGATTATTTGTTAAAAAAGTACTCCATTCATTGCCACTGCCACTGTCACTGCTATCTATCACATGAAATACTATACCCTTACAGGTCCATCCTTCAGGAATACCGGCAGCATTTCCCGGAAGCACCAATACATCATCAGACGACACACAGTAAAAATCTCCTGCTGCCATTGCAGTGCCTTCTCCCGTATTGATAGGACAAGGAAAAGAGTAACTTTTATTTGCTTCTAGAATTAGTGGAGTTTCATTGCTTACGGTTTTTACATACGGTGTATTGTTTGCTGTATAGAAATATCGGAATTCATCTTTAGCCAATGTCTCATTGTCGATAAGACAAACATATTTGCCGTTAACCAATTCAGGAGTATATAAATTATCGCCAATAGAAAATGCTACATCCGAAAGTTGCAATGAATAGGTTATCTTGTTTCCCTTAGAAGTTGTAGTGGTAGCTTCTGCTGAAAAGGTTAGCATGGAAAACGCATGTGTAAAGTTTATATCCATGGATGCCGCATGAAACTCTGTTGTCTCAGAAACAAGTAAATCTTTTTCTTCAAAACTTACATCTTTGCTTAAGAAGATTTGTTTCAGTTCTTCTATTGAGGAGGGAAGGTCTTCTGTAATCTCCGTATAAGGAAAGTAAGCAATGGCTTTCTTGATTTTACTGCTATAATATTCATTTGTCTTATTAAGCCATTTGTTTTCCCCGTTCTGATTTACGAACCTAAATGCCACATTGGCATAAGCCTCTCCTGACTCATCAATCAGCAATACGCCTAATTCATCGCCATTGGCATCATTTATATCTGTACCAGCCTCAAAAGTTACCGTCTTGCTGTCGTTAATCACACGGCTTTCTGTGTTTTCTATAAAATCATCCACTTTGACACTGCCTATACTCAATAGTCCATCCGTTATAGGCTTTTCTACATTTGCCTGATTCATTATTTCATCTTGTGTACAGGCAGAAAACAGCAACATAGATAAAGCTGCAAGTTTTATATGTAAATATAATTGTTTCATAACTTAAAAAATAATTATGAGTTATTAGAATGTAAGTATCAGACGTACTTTCTGTTCTGAATCTACAGCCCTATAAAAATCTGTACTACTTATTACACCACTACCAAATACTACTATATAAGCATTGGCATCACTATCAAACGAGCTGTCCCAGTATGTACCATTCAAGGCTGTATATCTTTGTCCTGAAAAACCTGCAAGAGACTCCAGATCCTTCAATTGCGTATGCGAAGGCAAATACCAACCGGAAGTACCGATTATCACACCTGAAGCGTTCTTTGCTGTAGAAGTAGATGCTGCCGGTACTGTCGTTCTATCTTGAGAAACGGCCTTTTCAATGAGATATTTTGTATTCTGATAACCAATATATTGAGTAGTATTGCCTCCTCCTATACCAAATTCGGGGTATTCGTTACTATGCAAAGCTCCGTTGCCGTTTTTCCATTTAAAGGTGGTTCCTTGAGAAGCATTCTCTTCATCTGTCAGTGCGACTGCATATCCATGGATTTTTGTTAGTCTTCCATCATAGTTGACCACGTCATCAGTTTCATGTTTCCCAACTTTGAATATGACTCCTGCCGTTTCCCCATCCTTGTAATCTTCGCCATAAGTACCATTGTTATAGAGATAATACCCTACTTCCATATATTCTGTTGTGTATGTCAGTTTAATGTCTGAGCGGATATTTTTGAATGTGAAAGTGATATTATTTTCTGCTACGGAACGTTCTCTATCACACATTCCTTCAAAATCAATTCCGTCACTTACTTCGCTTTTTGTATAGGTAATGGAAAATCCATGTGTTGCATCTGCTATGAAGTCATTTTCTATACCTTGGAGAGAATATCCAGCTAGTATAGAAATTTCTTCTGGTATTACTACCTTGAACTTTGAGTCTGTAATTTCATCATCCTTAATCGTTTCATTATCCCAGCCTATGGAAGAACTTTCCATGTTAACCGTCAGTCCTTTTTTATCAACCCAGATGTAGTATTTCTGTTGTGCCCCGGGAGTCAGAACTCCTGTTTTTCTTTCTTCTTCTGTTTTGCCGTCTACTATCGTACTTTTTCTAGGAGTATAATAATGTGTGTCACCTCCGATTTCGACTTTTATCAATGGCTTGTCCCACATCTCACAAGGTACCATGATTGCTTCGCCGTTCGTATCGTCAATACGACGTGGATTAATGGGGGTGTTAACATCTCCTATAGGATTGATTATTCCCTTAGTATAGGTCACGGCTCTATACCCTAAAAAATAAATTCGGGCATTTTTTGCCTCTTCATCCGTATATGCTCCATGTCCTTGGAGCATATACAGCATTTTTGTCATTTGATGATTGAACTGAAGATGTACCTCTTTACTTTTTGCTTGGGTTTGGCAAAATAGCAAATCGCAATCGTACAGTTTCTGTTCTGTGGTCTGATCTGTTAAGTTGATTTCCTGGTCAGTCAGAGGAGTCCAAGCCGTAATGTTTACTGGAGTACCTTCCCATTGATAAGGCTCTTCTGTAGTGCTCATTGTACCATCCGTTGCAATGGAATAAGCTTTGAAAGAGGCTGTATTCTCGCCTAAACTTACGCCTATTTGTTCGTCTCCTTCCCATTGGTTGTTTAAAACCCTACTTCTCATTTTTCCTACGTTAGCGGAAAAGGATATATCCCCGTCGTGGCTGTATTCTAATTCTTTGTCTACAGTGCAGGCGTACATGCCTAAAACAAGCGCTGCTCCCACTATATAAAATTTATGTACTTTCATATTTGTCGATGCTATAAAATTTATTCAATATCTGTATCTACCCGACCTTTATCTTCTTCATTGTGGTTCCAGTCATTTATAGACCCACCAGAAGATATGTCCTCTTTTTCCTCTTCGTCGTCTGGATTATCCTCTCCACCAGGGTTGTCTTCGCCGTCTCCATCTTCATTTCCCTCATCAGTGTCTCCACCTTCATCGGAGCCACCTTCGTCATCGGTATTACCGTCATTTTCTGAAGGAGGATTAACTATTATCAATGTCTTGTCATTCTTTTTATATGCTCTGACGTAATCAATGTACATTGTCTGTGGAAATGTCGTGTTATCTGTCGGATTGCCTCCAAATGTACCTCCTACAGCTACATTCAGGATGATAAAGAACGGATGGTCGAATACCCATTCCCCGTCAGTCACATCAGCTGCATTGACTCTTTTATAAAGTATGTCGTCTACGAAGAAGTCAATCTTTGTTTCATCCCATTCAATGGCAAAGACATGGAAATCTGTGTCAAACCTTTTGTCTTGAAAACCGAAAGTCTGGGTTACCGGGTTTCCGCTATAGCGGCCAGGCATGTGAAGGGCACTTGACACAATGTTGGGTTGATAGCCTTTGTTTTCCATAATATCAATTTCCCCACATCCAGGCCATCCTTCAGTTGAATAATTGTTCCCTAACATCCAGAATGCTGGCCAAAGGCCTGGTCCGTAGGGAAGTATCAGGCGGGCTTCAATACGTCCGTAGCGAATTTCAAACAATCCTTCTGTCTTGATACGTGCGGAAGAATAGGTTGCTCCATCACCGTCTTTCAAGGCTGTTATCTTCAGGCATCCTTCACCATTGTAAGTGGTATATGATGCATTTTTTTCTTTGTTCGTATAATTCTGCAATTCACCGTTACCGAATCCCGATGCTCCCAGTTCGTATATCCATTTTGAAGGGTCGGGGCGATTATCTTCTGTAGGGGTATTGAATTCATCTGACCAGACCAGCACCCATCCGTTGTTTTCAGGATTGCTGTTGCCTTCAAGTGTTTCCTCTTTTTCACAGCTGGTAAAGAAAAGTGGTGAAACAGCCAGACAGCCGAGTAATATCGTTTTATATCTTTTCATATACTGTTAGTTTTTATAGAAATAAATATTGTCTACAAGAATATCCTGATAGTTACTGCCGTCAGGTCTTTGCAGCATTAATTCGTGAACCAGGTTGGTATTGGCATCCAGAGGCACGTCGACAGAAATCCATTCGCCTGTCTTTAAGGTTGCTACTTCCTTACCTACGGTCGCTACGGCATCTCCACCTCCTTGGTGGGCTTCTACGGTAATCTGCTGGTTCCCGTCCGATTCGTCCATCAACAGGATGTCGATGTGCAAGCAGTCCATGTCGGAGCAGTCGGCATCGTTATCCAATACTATCCCTACATAGTTGAACGTACCGTAATGCATGATATGGTCGCCACCGGCGTTTATCTCGTTGTTGGAGGTCGTCTGCCAATCCCAGTACCCATTGAACGGAGAGGACAATGTGTTGGTGTACTTGTCGCTGTATAATGAAATTACGTTGGCTTCGTTGTGACTGGGCACAGGAGCAAAGTCATATACGTCGGTGACGGTAATAGAACCTTGGGCTTCTTTAGGGGTGAATACCACCTTGCCTTTGCCGCCATGGAAAGTGATGACGTTCTCATTGATTGTGGCTATTTCAGGGTTTGAAGATTCAAACGTAAAGTATTTGGACGACATCGTCATTTTCTGGTCTATCCCATTGGGAAGGTTCACATATCCGGTGAGAGTGCCTATTTCGAAATCTCCAGAGGGGAAGCCTGCCATCGTCATATTCTCAATCCTGGTGTGTGCCAGGGTGCCAAGTTTTTCATATTTGACTTCGTCAATCCAAAGTGTATATGCCTGCCCTCCTGTATCGTTTGTTCCGGCAGAGAAATTGAATAATCCTTTTTCTGCTGTAAGCTTGGCGGGGTTCGGTATTGGGATAATGACCTTTCTCCAGTTGGCATCTGCCGTTACACCTGCGATGGTGGCAGTGTATTCCGGATTATCACCATAACTTCCTAGTCCTACCTCAATTTTTGTTGAAGCGGAAGACTTTACGTAAAACGTCAAAGCATCATAATCGGACAGGTCTCTTCCTGCTTCCGTAAAGAATACTCCACCTGTCCAGTTGCCTAGAAAATCATCAGGTGTAGGCACTTCTATCTTCAAGGAGGCTGTGCCACTGTATTTGGTTTCATTGTCCTGGCTAAGAGCGGTGGTTTTACCCCATGCCTGAAAATCGACACCTGCTGCAAACTCATCAAGGAAGACTTCGGCCACTTTGGGGCTTGTGGCTAATACATCTGTACTTATTTCCCTCTCACATCCAGCCAAAGTAACTAAGGCTGTCGAGAAAAAAAGACCTTTTGCTGTATTTAATATATGTTTGTTCATAAATCGCTTGTTAAATAGTTTGTAGGTAATTAGAAAAGACTGAAGCTGATATAAGTTCTTATTTCCCATTCATTTCCCTGAGGAGCACCGATAATATCCGTGCTTTCTGTGAACCCACCGTTTCCGTCGGATACATATCCGGCAAGATAGCGGTTGGAATATTGGTCTAGCGTACGGTATGTACCTCTGATTCCTACGCGTGTGGATAACGGGCCGAGCCATTTAGGTTTGAAAAGATTAGTCGACAAGTCTACCATGCACTGGAACGGGAATGTCAGATTGAAATCTCTGTGATAGTCGTACGGCCCCCAGTCATTAAATTTCAGTGCGGCATTCAATCTGATTTTCTTATAAATCATCTGAAGGTCACCTCCTCCACGTCTGATGAGACGTTCATCGTCACCGTTGGCTTGTGCCGTACCAAGATAAGCACTGGCAATCAGTCCGAAGTCTTTTGTTACTCTGGATGTTATCTTCAAATTGCTTTCCCATAAATCATGTGCAGGAGCAGATGAAGCAAAAGCAAAGGTAGACCGTCCGTCAGCCAGAATACCAATGGCGGCATCTTGGGCGGTAGGAAGATGACGGTAAACAAAGCCGAGTGAAGCGGCAAACGGAGCATCTTCTGTTTCATCGTTGTCCCAGTCATACATCCATGTGCCGGGAGTAGGGTCATAGGTCAGCAACAACTCACCGGCTGTAGTTTCACGGTTGCTTCTTACGGCAAACGGATCATCCAGTATGTTTCTCAGTCTTCCCGGTGCATCCACACCATTAGGCATCGGACCTACGAGAGGTTTCTGCCACAAGAAGTTTGGTGCAATCTGGAAGTTGCCTATCTGATAAGTGAATCCGGCTAATACGTTCTGCTGGTTTCCGCTACCGCTATCTTTTAATGTCCATCCGGTCAGGGTTTGTGTGTTGTCTGCACCACCGCTTGCCACTAGTCCCATGATGGCACCTTGTGCGTATGCGTTGAAATTCCCTCCGCTATATATCATTTTCAATTTACCTCCGAAGGTATCTGATGTTTTCACTCTGTCCTGGTAGACAGTAGCAGTAGGGCTATACTCTGTAGTAGCCTGAAATTCTCTGCCTACCAAGGTCGTTCCCGACCAAAGTCCTCCTAGTGTGATGTCGAAACGTCCGAATTTTCTTTCTACCATTAAAGACGCACGGGTGTTCTTTGGCAACGGAATGGCGAAAGAGGTGACAGTCTCTCTGCGTTGGTCAATGTCATAATGGAAGATACCTCCTAAGTTCCATTTGCCGAATGTGCGGTAGTATTTGACGAGTAATGCCGGATTGGCGCCCCACCACAATTCGGGCCCGAACGCTAATTTCAGACCTGAGAACAATTTCTTTCCTTCAATCTCGCATCCCAACGGGGCTTCACCTCCATAAATGTCCATGTTGTCGCCATAGCTTGCTTCCTGGTACAAACCAAAGAAGTCTCCTTCATACCCCCAGTGGTAGTGGGGCTTACGGAAAAATGCATCAAGATTGAAAAGACTTCCGTCCCAATTAAAGCTGGCACTGTAGACTTTCACACGTTCCAGCGGGCCTAAATCAATGTATTCTCCATTCTCGTTGATGTAGTTTGTGCGTCCTCTGTTTTCATAGAAGATTTCATCAATTGGATTTTCTGCTACGTTTCCGAGTACGTTCATTGTCACTTCCGCATGTACATTTTCTGCCGGTTTGGATTCTACACCTACATAGAAGGATTCCATGTGGTCAAATCCTTTTGAGCTCGGGAAACTTGTAGGAGCATCTGCTCTTGTTTCGGGAGTGCTTGTATGTTTTGCTCCTGTATAGAACGTGGTGAAATCACCTCTCAATTGACTCAGACCGATTAGCTTGGTTTTCTCTCCTTGTAAAGCAGCTTTGTCACTTCTTGCAGACAAGACAGATGACATTACGTTGACACCAGATACCTGACTTATGATGGACGAGGTTGTGCTGCCCGCAGCATACGGGTTGATTTTGTGAACGTCTTTCAATACATAATATGCGGCACGTGGATAAAGTTCATATATCCCTCTTGCGTCAGGAGTACCTTTTGCACATATACCGAACCATTCCTCGTTCATGTTGTTGGCTCCTTCTACATAATCGAACTTGTAGCCCCCATTACTCCATGAAGCTCGTGTATCATGAATGCTCAGATTTGTGCTCTGTCCTGTTTTCCACCATCCGTCTGTCCATTGGAAGGTGAATCCTCCGATGGCGTTTCCGTTGTTTCCAAGTCCTGCGGCATTCAGATAGATTTCCGTCCAGTTATGCAGTAAAATATCAGCCTGTTCTTTCTGGGCTTCTCCTTGGGTTACAGCATTGAATGCGTCTGAACCGAACTCTGTGAACAATACAGGTTTACCGTATTCCGTTTTTACTCTGCTGAATAAATCTCCGAACGATTCACCGCGATAGCAGTTTATCCCCAATATATCCACATCCTTACATTCTTTGGCGATGATGTCAAGAAACAGCAAGTCACCGTTGCAGATGGCTACCGGGCACGAAATATTCATTTGCTTCATTTCAACTGCTGCCTCATTGAAAATCCGGTACAGATGAATAGCCTGTTTGGTCGATTTCCGGTCTTCAATAGGGATGTCTTCTGCTTCCGCTCCTTGCCAGAATAAGCCATAGTTGTTCTCGTTTCCTAAAAGGTAAAGAAGTACCCCGGGAGTACCGTTGAACTTTTTCACCATGTTACGCGCTTCTGCAAGTAGGGCTTTCTGAACTTTCGGATCCGAATAGTCTGTATTACCTACCCAAGCTCCATTGATGGTCAGTCCGTAACGTCCGAACGTGGTATTGACCATGGTATAGATACCATATTGCTCATAAATGTAGCGTACCCATTGGGCTGGCACATCCGCATATAATCGGATGGCGTTAATTCCCATGTTTTTTAGTAAAGGCATATCTTGATCTAAGGCTGCCTTGATTACGTCATCTGATTGTGTCCATAAAGAGTAGGAGTAATTGGTTCCGATGGGGAAATAATCCCAGTTCATACCATTTACCATGAAAGGTTTTCCATTCACAATCAACCTGGACCCAGACTGGTCGTTGATTACTGAGACCTTTTTCTGCTGTGCCCATAGAGGAGCAGCTAACAGCAAAAATAGAAATACTTGTATTATATTTTTCATATATGTAGGAGTTATTAATTACATCGGATTAAAGACTTAGCCGACAGGGCTTAGGACAATCACATTGTGTGTTTGGTTATTCCATAAGGTTATGTTTTCATATTCATGTAAAATTAATGTTGTTGGGTTAGATTTATGTACACAAAAGTTTTTAATATCAGATGTTGTAAAAATTTCGTATAGCAAAGATATATTCTTTATTTATAAGGTGAATCTGTCGGTAAAGATGTAAAGTAAGATTGGGAAATATTTAATTTGTTGATAATCAATTTATATATACTATCATAAAGTAAGTTTTATGTTTTGAAAAGTGAGTAAAAACGCATGCTTTCATTATGGGTTTATCCTAATTCCTGGTAGATGTATTAGCCCTTATTGACCAGCTTCTTTTTTCACTTTACCTATTTCTGTATTCTTTTGCACATTCTTCCATACATCCTTTCATATTCTTCTGAACTC
>ENA-OOWN01000345-OOWN01000345.1-human-gut-metagenome-genome-assembly--contig:-NODE-345-length-41375-cov-4.137391_pt1 | contig 41375 bp, 34 predicted proteins | sample MGYA00241406_ERZ501319 | MGnify/ENA primary metagenome ERZ501319 (study PRJEB25962, sample SAMEA2042734) | human gut metagenome | biome: human gut; feature: human-associated habitat; material: faeces... | reverse complement strand
GCCGCTGGGGTCTGTCAGCAGGTCTTTCTGGTTGCTGGTTGCTATAAAGGAGGCGTAGCGTCTTATTTCCTGGATGGCGGTGCCGTAAGGCTTGCGCAGGTTTGCCACGGGTTTCTGCAGCAGATGCTTTAGAAAACCTTGCTGATTGACGCTGATTTGGTCGAATTCGTCGATGTTTATCAGGAAAAAGCGGCCGAGGCTCCGCTCTGCGTCCTGCTTGCTTTTGAAGTCGATACTGTCGGTATATCCGAAGCGCAGTTCGGGTGGCAGCAGGATGCGGCAGAAGGTACTTTTACGATAGCCTTGGGCTCCGACCAGTAGGGGAGACGTGTTGTTTCCATGCTGGCGGTCGATGTTTTGCCAGTGCGCCGTCATGCTGAGAAACCAGCGGTAGAAGAGTTCCCGCCAGTACGGATTGTTGCAGGGGACGAGGTCGGCCAATGCGCGGATACGGTCCTTGCCGTCCCAATGTCCGGTGCTGTTCAGATATTCTTCGATGGGGTTGTACAAGGGAATGGCGTCCGAGTTGAGGTAGCGTGCCACATCTCTGTCCCATACGCTGATTCCTTCTTTCAGGGCATTCTGTCCGATACTGCTTCTTACCCGCTGGTCGGCAGGGCGGAAGTGGAAGTGTATGGAGTCCCGTTGGCGGAATTCCAATTCTCCCAGCACGGTGTTCCAGCGGAACTCATAGCGTCTGTTCATGAATTCTTCCAGGCGGAAGGCGGTGATTTGGTCGCGGGTCATGCTGCTGCGGGTGCCGAAGCCTTTGCATTCGCGGTAGAGGTTGTGCAGGGTCATGCGCACCAGCTGTTCATCCGCTTCGCGGTAGTAGTGCATCATGACTTGACGTACTGCCTCTTCTTCGGGAATGCCGGCTTTGTAGCAATGCCCGGCAAGCAGGTAGAGCAGGGGGCAAAGGTCATCGCCCCGTTTCCAGTTTTCCAGCTCTTCGAAGGTACGGTTCAGGGCGGCTTCGAAGAGGATGGAGAAGGTTTGGGAGGCCGGATAGCCGGGGGCAATGCGCATCAGCGGGTTTGCTTCGGTCTGTTTCCGTTGGCCGAAGGTGGGCTCGTCGGGCACGGACAAAGGCTGTTCCAGACAGAAAGGGACGGCAGACGGATTGTAATAGGGACGGTCATCGAGCGTCATGCGGCAGCTTTGCTCCACGGCAGGTTCTTTCAGTGTGACGGGGTAGGGGAGCAGGGGCTGGTAACAGTTTACGGCGAGCCGGTAGGCAGCGGTATGAAACAGCCTGATTTTTTCTTCCTGCCTGGGGCGCGAACCGTCGGGGGTGGCAAACAGTACCCATATTTTTACGCTTCGTCCGCTGCTTCCGCAAAAGGCGGCAAAAGTTTGCGGCAGCAGGGCCGCCTGGCGCTTTACTTGCTCCACTTCCACGGCATTGGCCAGGTGGTTGACTTCAATCTGTACCAGTCCGTTGTAGGTTTTCAGGTATCTTTCCCCCTCTTTGCTGCGGGCATATTCTGCGGCAGGGCAGATGCGTGGCAGTTTGTCTATGCAGGGGTAGTGTCCGTTGCTTCCGGTGATGTGGGGAATGAGGCTGCGCAAGGCGGATATGTGTCCGGCTTTGTTCTCGGTTTTCATCTTCTCCATCAAGGTGTCGCTGGGCCATGTGCTGAATGTCTCTTTGCCGGTTTCACGAGCGGTGCGTATAAGGGTAAGTTTCATGGGTTGTTTGCTGTATTAAAGTCCGCAAAGCTACTGAAAAATGACGGGACAGCCGAGGAAAAGTGGAATTATGATGAAACTTCTCATACTTATTTTTTATTCCGGCTGTACGTCGTAATCCGACTGGTTTTTCACGCCGACAATGTCTTGCTTCCTCACCTCGGTTGTTAATATGTGCTGCAACTGCTGTGAGGTCAGCGTCTCGGTGGGAGAGAACTCAGCCGACTTCATATAGCTTAAAATGGCATTGCGCAGCTGACCTCCTTCCGGAGTGTGGCGAATTGCTTCGAGGTTGCTCATACAAACCAATACCTTACCGTTGTCTACGGCAAATTCGAACAGCAAGCCTAACTTGTGGTTCCGTTCCACATTGTCTACTACTTGGATAAGCGGCTTGTATTCGTGGCGTGTAGCGTTCAGAATAAAGGGGCGGGCATGGCGTACGATGCTCCACCATTGCCAGTTGCTATGGCACTCGGTGGGGAACTGCCGGAACAAGGGATGTTTCTCGTCCATCAGCAAGGAGAGGGTGCCCGGCGAAACTTCGCGGCCGGCGTTTTCCGAAATGCTTTTGAACATGGCATAGTTCCAGTAGTCAGGAGTAAAAAGTCCACCTACACTCTGTTCTTCAATGGCTTTGTGGTCGGGTATAAGCAGTATCTTCCCTCCTTGGCTCAGTCTCTTTCGCGCCTCGTCATCCAAGGACTGACAGATGAAGATGTCCGCTTCGCTTTCCGGTGTCCGGTCGGGGTATACCCATAAGTTATAATAGTTATGATAATTCCCGGTGGTCAGTGTCAGTCGCAATTGGGCAGGCTTGTCTATTTCGGTAAGGGTGCTTTTCAACTCGCCCACCTGCATTGCTTTTCCTTGCTCTACATGGGCGGGGACTTTGCCTTCGCGAACAAAAGTTACGCTGTCACTTAGGCTTTCCAGACGCCAGCATAATGCATCAGACCATGGTTGCTCTTCGTAATTTGTCAGGGCGAGGCCTATGTTCAGCTCTTCTTTGTTGCTGTAACAGTAGGTGTCCATAAGCGCCAGCGGTACCACCGGAGCACAAAAGCCGCGGAATGTTTCGGGAGTGACAATGCCTTTGCTGTCCATGAAAGCATCCAGAATGCCTACCAGTGCCGAGCCTTGTCCGGGAAAGTCTTGAAGGTCGAGCATCTGGAATCCGCCTAAACCGGCAGTGCGCAGGCCGTATTCAATATCAGCCTTGTAGCATTCGACGGCAAACCGGCCGGTGGCCTGATGGAATGCGTCAATCTGGTTCTGCAGTCCATTTTCATTGAGCCGGTCACGGAATATCTCCAAGTTATATGGATGCAATACGCCGGTGTATTTCTCCAACTCCTTGTAGTCGGGATAAATTTGGAACTGTCCGGTTTCGTGACTGATGACCGGTCGGGGAGATTTCGCTATGGCAGCAGTATAATCCGCACGGGTATTGGGACGGGTGTTGTTCAAGATACCTCCCTTTTCGGCATCGACAAAGGCAAACGAACTGCGTACGTGCGTTGTATAGCCTTCGCCTCCTCCTACCCGGCAGGTTGTCAGATAATCTTCACCGTCTATGGCACCTCCCCAACCCAGGAAGTTGTTGGAACCGAACGAATAGAGATGGCGGTTGTCATGTTTTCTGAATCCGTCCAGCCAATTGCGCATCAGGTCAACGTCGCCACCCAACTCGTTGCCCAGTCCCAACATGGTGAATGAGGGGTGATTGCCCATGTAGTCGAGGGTCATATAGGCTTCGTTCAGCAAGAAGTCATTCAAGCGATGGTTGTCCGGTGAAATGCTTCCCCATAAAGGCAACTCGGCTTGGAAATAGATACCCTCGATGTCGGCAGCGGCAAAAGCGGCGCGGGGCGGGGTGTAGGAATGGCAACGGTAGTAGTTGATGCCATAACTCTTGGCTGTTTGAAAAACTTTTCGCCAGGACTTTACATCCATCGGCGCATATCCGGTAAGTGGGAATACGCAAGCGTCGTGTTTGCCGCGCAAGAAGGTCTTGAAGCCGTTTATGGTGAACTGAGTACCTTCGGTGGCAAAGTCGCGCATACCGAAATCTGTTATTATATTGTCTTTACCCTCGTTTGTGGCAAGGGTCACGTTCAGTGCATAAAGTGTGGGGTGGAATTCGCTCCATGTCTGCATCCGGTTGCCCATGTCGAGCACCAGTTCTATCTTATTTTCACCTTTGCTCAAGCCGACTTGTTTTTCCATGTCCGGCAACTGGTGTTCTTGTTGGGTGTTCCACGTCTTGGCAGAAAGGGTCACTATGCCCGATTGCTCTGAATCGCTGTATATGTTTACATGGATGCGGGCCTTTTTCTCCTTTACAGATGGGTAGACTTGTACCTGCTTGAGATAGGTGTGTGGGGTCGCTTCGATGTAGAAGTCGCCCAGAATACCGTTCCAGTTGGTTTGTGTGCCGTCGGTCCAGGCATGCGAGCTTTGGATTTCGGCTGGTACGGAGCTGGGGGAATTGTCAATGCGTATCTTTATATGGTGGCTGCCGGGTGCCAAGGCCGGCAGGCTATAGCAATGGGGTGCATAGATATGTCCCAACGTGCCGATGCTGTCTCCGTCTATCCAGAGAGTACTGGGCTTTGTACGTTCCATGAAGAGTATCAGGCGTTTCCCTTCCATCTGTACGGGAATTTCAACATCTTTTTCATATTCTACGATGCCGGAGTAGGGATAAGTCCGTGTCAACTGGGAGGTTACATTGGTGGGATGCCTGCCGTCTCCCAACTTGTTTTCATCCGTCGTACCGGGCAATGTGCAGTTCCCTAATGAACTGTTCCAATTTCCTGATAAATCGATTCGTTCTCTTATTGTCTGGAATTCTTTTTTGTCTGTACATGATGCCAGACATGCCAATAAGCATAATACAATGAAATTTCTCATAAACTACCTGTTTTTCATGGCCGGTGATTGATTGACCGGTTGTAAATATAGGGCATTGCTCCCGTCTCTCTGTATACAAAATGTTTCCAATTATGTGACGGGATGTTTTTTATTGCTATCTTCATGCTTGATATTAGTGTTGTTGAGTGTTCGTCATTATAACCAATCTTTTCACCATACGTCGTTACTCTATTGATTTTTCCGTGTGCTGCAACCGGTAAAAGTTTTTCTGTCTTTCAATCTTGTTCTGCAGTTCCTCTTCGGTGGGCATATAAAGCATGCATTTGGATACTGTTACTAAATTGGAAAAACGGCAATTTGTGTAGGCGTAAATCTTGGAAAAGTGGCATAAATCCTTTATATTTGCAATGGAAAAGAGGCATAGTGTGATTATTGCATTTAATAATCGAATAAACAAGAATAGGTTATGATAAAAAGAAAGATAGATGATTACATTCGCAATTACTACGAAACTAACCGTAACGCCCTGCTTATTACTGGAGCACGACAAATAGGTAAGACATATTCCATTCGTCAGTTCGGTAAGACGTTTAAAAGTTTCATTGAAGTCAATTTCGTCGAGATGCCCGAAGCGGTGGATTTGTTCAAGGGAGCAAAGAGCAGCGGTGATATTCTGCTCCGTCTATCGGCAATCACCTCCGTGCCGCTCATCAAGGGTGAAACGCTCGTCTTTTTCGACGAAGTACAGCAATGTCCCGATATTGTTACGGCAATTAAGTTTCTGGTGGATGACGGTTCGTATCGTTACATCTTGAGCGGTTCGTTGCTGGGCGTAGAATTGAAAGACCTGCGCTCGGAACCGGTTGGCTACATGGGTGTAAAGGATATGTTCCCACTCGATTTCGAGGAGTTTATTTCGTGTGTGGGTATAAATGACGCCGTTATCGGGGCATTGCATGAGGCATGGCGGAATCGCACTGCCGTCGATGAGTTTGTCCACGGCAAAATTATGGAGCTGTTCCGGCTCTATCTTGTTGTGGGCGGTATGCCTGCGGTCGTGAGCAAATATCTCGAGAGTAACAACCTGCAAGAGGTGATGACTGTGCAGCAGGATATCATTCGTCTGTACAAACGTGACATCGCCCAGTATGATCCTAATAACAAACTCTACATCGAGGAGATTTTTAATCTTATTCCCCCTGAGCTAAACGCTAAAAACAAACGCTTCATACTGAAACGATTGAATGAGCACGCAAAGTTCGACCGGGTCGAGAACAGTTTTTTATGGCTGACGAACGCGGGCGTGGCGCTACCCGTCTATAATGTGGAGGAGCCGAAAATGCCGCTCCTGCTTGCACGTTCACGCAATCTGTTCAAACTCTTCCAAAGTGATATCGGACTGCTGGCCAGCCAATATGCCGAGGGCATTCAGATGCGGATTATAAAAGGTGATAAGGACATCAATTTCGGTTCAATTTACGAGAATGCCGTAGCGCAGGAGTTGGTGGCTCACGGCATTGTTCCCTACTATTACAACAACAAGAAGCGCGGTGAATTGGATTTTGTTATTGAGCTTGAGGGTAAGGTACTGCCTATTGAGGTAAAATCAGGTAAAGATTACGAGACACACCGCGCTTTGTCCAACATCATGGATTGCGAGGAATACGACTTCTCCGAAGCAGTTGTGTTCAACAACGGTAATCTGCGCGTCGCAGGTAAGATTATCTATGCCCCGATCTATATGGCGATGTTCTTCGAGAAAAGCAATGTTGCTCCGACTTTTTATAAAGTGGATTTATCGGGACTGTAAAGTGTTCTATTCGGAAAATAATGCTTGCTATTGAAAAAGATTAGCATTCCTTTGCCAAGCCCCCTGCTTTTCATTATCTTTGCCTCTGTAGTTTGTAGTTGCGCACAGTCGTGGAATGTCTTTCTCATAGTTGTGAAGAAGGTGTATCACAAATATGAAGAAGGTGAACCACAGCTGTGCGCATCTTTTGTTGATAAGCTTTCAGCAGAAGGAAGAACGCTTCTTTGCGTAAGGAAGACCTATGCTCTGCCTAATAAAAGCCGGTACTTTGCATGAGCGAAACCTGCAGACAGCAACAGAAATGAATCTAAAAATGGAGGAAAGAATATGGCAATTTTATTTGATTGGTACGAAAACCCGAAAACGAAGGATAAACAAGGGGAAGAACTGACCCTGCATCCCCGGATTAAACTGAACGGCTCCACGACGACCGATGAGCTGCGCAGGCATATACAAGAATACTGCTCGCTGACCGAGACGGATGTACTGGCGGTACTCGATGCTTTGTCGCATTTTGTGGGACGCGAGCTGGGGGAGGGCAGGCAGGTACATTTGGACGGCATCGGTTACTTTGTTCCCACGCTGACCTGCACGGAACCGGTGACACTGGAGACAAAGCGGAAAAGTACTAAGGTGAAGTTGAAAAACATCACTTTCAGACCGGACAAGGCGCTGCGCAGTGAGATAGGAGTATTGAAGGTAAAGCCGCTGAAATTGCGGAATCTCACGAAAAAGAGGCTGACGGATGATGAGGTGAAGCAAAAAGTGGTGAACTATCTACGTAAGAATGAGTTCATCACCCGCAGTGTTGTACAGTCGATTTGCGGCATGACCCGCACGACTGCGACGCGGCAGATTCGTCGTCTTTGTGAGGAGAATGTGTTGGTGAACAAAGGGTTGCAGAAACAGCCGATTTATTTTTTGAAGGAAAAAGAGTAGGTTGATGCGTATAGGGCTTGCATGGATTGCGTCATGTAGGCAAAATCTGCCTGCATGCTTGCATGAGGTCTGCTTGCATGGCGCAATCTGTTGTAAATTAGTGCGCTATGTCATTTCATGCAAGCATGTAAGTAAAACATGCGATAAAACTGCAGTTGTAGATTAGGAATACCTATAATCGGCAGACGAGAAATTAAAGAATGAAAACAACGCGGCAGAAGGATAGTTTTTATTATTTTTGCAATCAATTCTCAATAGTTATTTAAAAAATATGGCAAAGAAAAATTCAACAGCTAAAGATACGGAGCTGTCACTCTCGTTTTTTGGGAAAGTGGCAGCGTTATTTAGAAGTGAAACTGTTCATTTCGTTATCGGCTTGGTACTGGTAATCTTTTCGGTTTATTTGTTGCTCGCCTTTTCGTCGTTCTTTTTCACGGGAGCGGCAGACCAGAGCATCATTGACGGAGGCAGTGCGCAGGAGCTGATTTCCACCAATAATGGGGTGAAGAACTACGCCGGTAGCCGCGGTGCGCAGTTGGCCAGCTATCTGATAAATGATTGTTTCGGCGTATCGTCTTTCCTGATTCTCGTGTTCCTGGCTGTGGCGGGATTGAAGCTGATGCGGGTGCGTGTGGTGCGCTTGTGGAAGTGGTTCATCGGCTGTTCGTTGATGCTGGTGTGGTTCTCGGTATTTTTCGGTTTTGTGTTTGTAGACCAGTACAAGGACTCTTTCCTCTATCTGGGCGGTATGCACGGATACAATGTCAGCAACTGGCTTGTGTCTCAAGTCGGTGTGCCGGGAGTATGGCTGCTATTGTTGGTAACTGCCATCTGCTTCCTCATCTATCTGAGTGCACGGACTGTCATCTGGTTGCGCAGATTGTTTAGTCTCAGCTTCTTGAAGCGTAAGGAGAAGGCGGAAAGCGTGCAGGGTGAAACGCCGGAAGAGTTCAAGACCTCTTGGGGTGCAAAGGAAAAGACTACTGCTCCGACACCGGAAGCTGCGGAGCCGGAAAAGGTTCTTGAAAAGGAGGAGGAGGTTGCTACAGAGGAAGAAGAGGACGAACCGCTGAATGAAATCACCCTTGACTTGGGTGGAAGTGATGGAAAGGTAAAGCCAGCCAAGTCTGCGGATGAGGATGTTACCATGACTTTTGAGACTCCTGCACCGGAGCCGGTGCCCCCTTTTCGGGAACAGCCGGTAGAGAAGGAGCCGGCATTCCAGGTTGAGAAGGCCGAAGAGGAGGAGTATGTGGGAACGGAGAAGGAGCCGTACAATCCCCGTCTGGATTTGGAAAACTATCATTACCCCACAATAGACTTGATGAAGCATTACGATGACAATGGTCCGACCATTGACATGGTAGAGCAGAACGCGAACAAGGATAAGATTATCAATACTCTGCGTAGTTTCGGTATAGAAATCAGTACCATTAAGGCGACGGTAGGTCCTACGGTGACGCTGTATGAAATCACTCCCGAGCAGGGCGTCCGCATTTCGAAGATACGCGGTCTGGAAGATGATATTGCCCTCAGCCTTTCGGCACTCGGCATCCGTATCATCGCTCCCATTCCGGGAAAGGGTACGATTGGTATCGAAGTGCCCAACTCCAATCCGAAGATTGTATCCGGTCAGAGTATTATCGGCAGCAAGAAGTTCCAGGAGTCTACTTACGACTTGCCCATCGCACTGGGTAAGACGATTACGAATGAAGTGTTTATGGTGGATTTGTGCAAGATGCCGCACGTGCTCGTTGCCGGTGCTACCGGTCAGGGTAAGTCCGTGGGGTTGAATGCCATCATCACCTCCTTATTATATAAGAAGCATCCGGCAGAGCTGAAGTTTGTGCTGGTAGACCCCAAAAAAGTAGAATTCAGCATTTACTCCGTAATTGAGCATCACTTCCTCGCGAAATTACCCGACGGGGAAGATGCCATCATTACGGACGTCACGAAGGTGGTGCAGACTTTGAACTCCATCTGTGTGGAGATGGATACTCGCTATGACTTGCTGAAAGCTGCCCATGTGCGCAATATCAAGGAGTATAACGAGAAGTTCATCAACCGTCGTCTGAATCCGGAAAAGGGGCATAAGTTCATGCCTTACATCGTAGTCGTTATCGACGAGTTCGGTGACTTGATTATGACAGCCGGTAAGGATGTGGAACTGCCCATCGCACGTATCGCCCAGTTGGCGCGTGCCGTGGGTATACATATGATTATCGCTACACAGCGACCGACAACAAACATCATTACGGGTACGATTAAGGCCAACTTCCCGGCGCGTATCGCCTTCCGTGTATCGGCAATGGTCGATTCGCGTACCATCCTCGACCGTCCGGGAGCCAACCAGCTGATAGGCCGCGGTGATATGTTATTCCTACAGGGAGCTGACCCGGTGCGTGTGCAGTGTGCCTTTATCGATACGCCCGAAGTGGCGGAGATTACGAAGTTTATCGCCCGCCAGCAGAGTTACCCCACTGCTTTCTATCTGCCCGAATATGTGGATGAAAATGCAGGAGGTGATTTGGGGGATGTGGATATGGGACGTCTCGATCCTTTGTTCGAGGATGCAGCCCGTCTCGTTGTTATTCACCAGCAGGGTTCCACATCGCTCATTCAGCGTAAGTTTGCCATCGGTTATAATCGTGCCGGCCGCATCATGGACCAGTTGGAGAAAGCGGGGATTGTGGGACCGGCGCAAGGTAGTAAGGCGCGTGAGGTGTTCTGTATAGATGAGAGCGACCTGGAAATGCGGTTAAACAATTTGCAATAAGGAATGGTTATTTATAGAATGATGAAACTTGATAAGCTTTTACTTGGTGTGCTATTGCTGTTGTTTGCTGTGCCGATGTCGGCACAACAACCGGATGCCAAGAATATATTGGAGCGTACAGCCGAAGCCTTTCGGAAAGCGGGAGGGGTGAAGCTGGCGTTTACCGTGAACGAACAACAAGGCTCTTATGCGGGAGTTCTCTATCTGGAAGGTGAGAAGTTTGTGGTTGAGACCGAGGGAATGAAGACTTGGTTTGACGGACATACGCAGTGGAGCTATGTGGCTTCGGCAGATGAGGTGAATGTATCGGAACCTACGCAGGAGGAATTGCAGACTCTTAATCCGTATGCTTGGTTGTCCCTCTACAAGCAGGGATACAGATTGAAGTTGAGCAGTGTCGGTGGTAAGCAAGACAAGTCTGTTTATTACATCACCATGACTGCTGCCGACAAGAGAAAAGACCCTGAAAGTGTCTATCTGTTTGTGACAAAGGATACGTATCGTCTGCATCAAGTGGACTTGGCACCACGGGGGAGTAAGTATATGACTACTATCCTTATTGATAGCTACCAGACAGGACAATCCTATCCGGATAGTTTCTTTGTCTTTGACAAAAAAGCCTATCCCACGGCTGAAGTCATCGACATGCGCTAAATAGTAAATTGTAAATAGTCAAATAGTAAATAATATAATGATGGAAACAGAAAAAGTAAAATGTCTGATTGTCGGTTCGGGTCCTGCCGGCTATACTGCCGCTATTTATGCAGGCCGTGCCAATCTTTCACCGGTACTTTATGCAGGATTGCAGCCCGGTGGCCAGTTGACAACCACTACTGATGTGGAGAATTTCCCCGGTTATCCCCAAGGTATCGGAGGTCCGGAATTAATGGAAGACCTGCGGAAGCAAGCCGAACGTTTTGGTGCAGATTTGCGTTATGGAGTTGCTACCGCAGCCAATCTTGCTGAAGCACCTTACAAGATTACGATTGATGACGAAAAGATGATTGAGGCTGAAACGCTGATTATTGCTACAGGTGCCGCTGCGAAGTATCTGGGGCTGGAGGATGAAAAGAAATATGCGGGAATGGGTGTCAGCGCTTGTGCCACTTGTGACGGTTTCTTCTACCGCAAGAAAACGGTAGCTGTTGTAGGGGGTGGAGATACTGCCTGCGAGGAAGCTGTTTACCTTGCCGGATTGGCTGCCAAGGTTTATCTGATTGTCCGCAAACCTTATCTCCGCGCTTCCAAGATTATGCAGGAGCGTGTGATGAAGCATGACAAGATTGAAGTACTGTTCGAACATAATGCCGTAGGCTTGTTTGGAGAGAACGGTGTGGAAGGTGTACATTTGGTACAGCGTATGGGTGAACCTGATGAGAAGCGCTATGATGTGGCTATTGACGGTTTCTTCCTGGCTATCGGCCATAAACCCAACTCAGATATTTTCAAACCTTATGTAGATACGGACGAAGTAGGTTATATCGTCACCGAGCCGGGAACACCGCGTACCAAAGTGCCGGGCGTATTCGCCGCCGGAGACGTTGCTGATCCTCACTATCGTCAAGCCATCACCGCTGCCGGAACTGGTTGCCAGGCAGCCATTGAAGCGGAACGGTATCTTTCTGCAAAAGGAGTGATTTAATAAGGGATTAAGGATTAGGGATTAGTTTGTGACAGTATTATACATATAACAAGAGGTATAAGCTCATCCCTAATCCTTAATCCCTTATCCTCATCCTATCTTGCTGATTTTCTTCAGCTTTTCTTCGTCTATGATTTTGATTTTACGTCCGTCGATGGTGATTAACCGTTCTGTGGCAAACTGTGACAACGTACGTATGGCGTTGGAAGTGGTCATGTTTGACAAATTGGCCAGATCTTCACGCGAGAGATAGATACTCAAGGTGGAGCCGTCTTCCTCCAAACCATAACTTTCTTTGAGGAACAGCAGGGATTCTGCGAGTCTTCCGCGGATATGTTTCTGCGTCAGGTTTACGGTACGTTCATCGGCAATGCCCAAGTCAACGGACAATTGCTTGATGAAGAACATGGCAAGGTCGTTGTTTTGTGTGAGCAGAGTCATCAAGGCAGTCATGGGGATTTGGCAAACAAGAGACGGCTCGAATGCAGATGCTGCCGTGACATAGTCTGTTTTTGCAAAGTAAGGGCGGTAACCGAAATATTCGACAGGTTTAATCATACGGATAATCTGGCTTCTACCACCGACTCCGTCTTTATAGATTTTGACCTTTCCACTCAGCAGACACATCAAATGCGTAGGTGTCTCGCCTTCGCAATGGATGACTTCGTTTTTTTTGTAGTTCTGGAGTGTGAAGTGGTTGGCGAGGAATTCCCGTTGTTCGTCATTCAAGGGAGACCATATATCTGCAATCAACTCCGGAACATTAATATCAGACAAGTTTACTTTTACCATAACTGCTGCAAAACTGTGTTATACAGCACAAATGTAAAAAGAAAAAATTAAATATTGCACAAATATGACAAAAAGATGTCGTAGGGGGGGAGATAAAGGAAAATCTATATATTTACGATTAGACGATTTACGATTGAAGTTTGTATTGTTAAACAACTGCTCATTAGCAGGTGGGTTTATGATTGTATGAGTAACTCCAACCGTAAACCGTCAAATCGTAAATCGTAGTAACTTAATTGTTTATCGTAGTATCTCTATCCCCCTCCCTACGGGGGAGGGGCTAGGGAGAGGCCTACTTTGTAAACAGCAGCTCCCTATATTTCGGAAGCGGCCAGATTTCATCATCAATTTCCATCTCAAGGTGGTCGATGTGGTCACGGATACTTTCCAGATAAGGGCGTACGGTTTCTTCGTAAGCGAAAGCCTTGTCTTTGTAGTTATCCATGTGGTTGGCTACTTTGCGGGCTTCGGTCATTTCGCGTACTTGTACCTTGATGGCGGTTACGCGCTTGGAAATTTCGCGTACAAGCTCTTTCCGGTCGGCACTGAGGACTTCGTATTCTTCGGGAGAGAAGGTCTCGCGCAGGCCACGGAGATTTTTCAGCAGACGGTTTTGGTAGATAACGGCAGTCGGTACGATGTGGTTGATGGCAAGGTCGCCCAGCACACGGCTTTCTATCTGTACCTTCATGGTGTATTTCTCCAGTTCTACTTCCAGGCGGCAGGCAAGCTCCGTTTCGTTGAAGATACGTTCGCCGATGAGTACGGAACGGGACTGGTTATCCATGTAGTGCATCAAGGCTTCGGGAACGTGGCAGATGTTGGTCAGCCCACGGCGGGCGGCTTCCTGCTTCCATTGTTCGGAGTAGCCGTCACCCTCAAAGCGGATAGGTTCGGAGGCGATGATGGTCTCTTTCATAATGCGGAAGATGGCTTCATCCTTGCCGACCCCTTCTTCCATCAGTTTGTCGATGGATACTTTGAACTCGTTCAGCTGATTGGCCATAGCCGCATTGATGGCAATCATGGCGGCGGCGCAGTTGGCAGATGAACCTGCGGCACGGAACTCAAAGCGGTTGCCGGTGAAGGCGAATGGAGAAGTACGGTTACGGTCGGTGGTATCCAGTAATATTTCGGGAATACGTCCGATGCCTAATTTCAGTGTTGTCTTTTCTTCCGATGTCATCTTGCTGCTGCTTATCTGGCGGGCTATCTCGTCGAGGATGGAAGACAGCTGTTTGCCCAGGAAGATGGACAGAATGGCGGGAGGCGCTTCATTGGCTCCCAGACGGTGGCTGTTTCCGGCACTCATGATGGAGGCGCGCAGCAAGTTCTGGTTTTTGTATACCATCATCAGTACGTTTACCAGGAAGGTAAGGAACAGCATGTTCCCTTTCGGATTCTTGCCCGGTGCAAACAAATTGATACCCGTATCGGTGCAAAGCGACCAGTTGTTGTGCTTGCCGGAGCCGTTCACGCCGTTGTAGGGTTTTTCGTGAAGCAGTACGGCGAAGTGATGCTTGCGTGCGATGCGTTTCATCAGATCCATCACAAGCTGGTTGTGGTCGTTGGCAAGGTTGGCATTCTCAAAGATAGGCGCCAGCTCAAACTGGTTGGGAGCTACTTCGTTATGGCGGGTCTTGACCGGGATACCCAGTTTGTGACATTCGATTTCCAGTTCTTTCATAAAAGCTGTGACACGTGGGGGGATGGAGCCGAAATAGTGGTCCTCCAGCTGCTGGTCTTTGGCCGAGGAGTGTCCCATCAGGGTACGTCCGGTCAGACAAAGGTCCGGGCGGGCATTGTACAGTGCCGAGTCGACGAGGAAATATTCTTGTTCCCAGCCTAAATTGGTATAAACGCGTGTGATATTCTTGTCGAACAACTGGCATACGTCTGTCGCTGCTTTGTCTACGGCTGCCAAGGCTTTGAGCAATGGAGTCTTGTAGTCGAGCGCTTCGCCGGTATAAGAGATGAAGATAGTGGGGATGCAAAGTGTGGTATCTACCACAAAGGCAGGTGAGGAAACATCCCAAGCAGTATATCCTCGTGCTTCGAATGTGTTTCTGATACCTCCGTTGGGGAAAGAGGATGCATCCGGTTCCTGCTGGATGAGCAGTTTGCCGGAAAAACGTTCGATCACTTCTGTTCCTTCGCCGAATTCGATGAAGCCGTCATGCTTTTCAGCAGTTCCATCCGTTAGGGGTTGGAACCAGTGCGTGTAGTGGGTGACGTTGAGGGATTTTGCCCAACTTTTCATGCCGTTGGCAATCAGGTCTGCCATTTCGCGGTTGATGGGAGTGCCTTTTTCAATGGCGTCGGTTACGGCTTTGTAGGCTTCACGAGGCAGGTATTCCTGCATTTTCTTACGGTCGAAGACATGGCTGCCGTAGTAGTCGGACAGTTTGTTTGAAGGGGTGGTCACTTCAAGAGGTTGCCGATTGGCAAGTTCTTGCAAAGCAAAAAATCGCATTTTTGACATATAAGTCTCTCCTTTTATTGGTTGTTGGGCGCAAAAATACATGTTTTTTCTGAACTACCCCCTCTTTTTTAGGGGGTATTCTCGAAAATATTAGTGTTTTTTGAGAATAGACCCCCTGAAAAAGCCTGCTTGTTATGGAAAAACGACCCAAAGCTTGCGTTTGTTACATGCCATGATTAGTAATCTTTCCGCATCACGATTAGTAATCTTAGTGCGTCGTGATTAGTAATTTTCATGTGTCACAATTACGAATCATTCTGTACATGACACTTGTGGCACCCTTTTTATAACAATTAATATAGGTTCGTATTTATCTCGCACAAACTATGTGTGCTTGTGTATTATTGTCTCTCGCGCGTAACATATGTTTTATAATAAAGGGTGTCACAAGTGTCATTCCCGCTTCTTTATGGAACATGTTTTTGCATTACACAAATTCTTCCGTATATTTGTCCCGATTCTATAAGGAGAAATTGCGGTTGAAACGTTTGTTGTTTATATGGATTTGGATTTGCTTCTTGTTTTCTTTTGTACAGAAGGCAGGGGCGGAGCGTGTATCTTATCCGGTTGACAAACATGTGAGTTCGGCAGACTCCATCATGGAGAAAGTCATCTTCTTTGCCCCCCTTTATGAACGTATTATTGAAAGTTACAAGGCTGAGCTTTACATAAAGGGCTGGGTGAATATCCGTAAGAAGAATCATATTCTCCGCTACATCCCTTCCATGTTCCGGCCCAAGAAAGGGGTGCGGGAATATATGATGGAAACTTATAGCGATTTGCATTTTACTGCTCCCGACATCTATGACCAGAAGGTAAAGGCAAGTGTCGGTACTGCTTCCGAGTTTTGGGAAATGGACGGACGGCTGCCGGAATATTTTCACATCAACATCTATTCTTCTACCTTATTATATGACAAACTACTCTCTCCTTTAGCACCCAATGCCAAAAAATATTATACCTATCGGATTGATACGGTGATGGGGGAACGGCATGCCCTTCAGTATAAAATCCGTTTTATGCCAAAAAGCAAAAGCTTTCAGCTGGTGGGCGGTTATCTGATTGTGAGTGATAACGTGTGGAGTGTACGCGAGATGCGTTTTTCCGGACGTAATGAGATGGTGCGGTTCAATAATCTGGTGAAGATGGGTAATGTGGGCGATTCGGACGAATTTCTTCCGTTGCAGTATGATGTGGATGCAACGTTTCGTTTTTTGGGAAATGTGGTAGATGGCACTTATGAAGCTGTACTCGATTATAAGAACATCATTCAGAAAACTTCTGGCAGTGATATACGGAGGTCGGTGAAGAAAAGTAAATATGACTTGTCCGATTCATACACGTTGCGTACTGATACGAATGCTTATCTACGTGATACTGCTTACTTTAAAACTTTGCGTCCCATTCCTTTGACTCCGCATGAGGAGACACTGTATCAGGATTTCTTCTTGCGTCGGGATACGCTCGCCCGGAAAAAGAAACCGGTGAATAAGAACTTGGAGTTTTGGGGGCAGATTGGAGATGCATTGATCAGTCGCTATACGGTAGACCTTGATAAATTGGGGAGTGTGCGCTGTTCACCACTAATCAATCCTTTTCTTTTGAGCTATAGCGGCAAGCATGGAATTTCGTATCGGCAGGAGTTCAAGTACAACCGTATTTTTACCGGTGATCGCCTGCTGCGCATTGTTCCCCGGATAGGTTATAATTTTAAGGAAAAAGAGTTTTACTGGAGGGTGAGGTCCGATTTTGATTATTGGCCCCGTAAGCGTGCAGCATTGCATCTGGAGTTTGGTAACGGTAACCGGATTTACAGCAGTGATGTGCTGGACGACCTGAAAGCCATCCCCGACAGTATTTTTGACTTCAACCAGATACACTTGGATTATTTCAAGGATTTGTATCTGAATCTGCGTCATAGCTGGGAAATAGTAAACGGTCTGTCGCTGGAAGTGGGTGTATCCATGCACAGACGTACGGAAGTGAACCGCTCCCGGTTTGAACTGAACTACCCGAGCATGCCGCCTACCAAGTCGGCCACCCGTGCCGGTTCCGGAGGTTCATCCTTCTTTCCGAATTTTGACCCGAATATCCTGAACAAGTTCCGCCATACCTATAATAGTTTTGCTCCCCGCGTCCGCCTCACCTGGACTCCGGGACAATACTATTATATGAATGGCGACCGTAAAGTAAATCTTCATTCCAAGTATCCTTCCATCTCAGTAGATTGGGAGCGGGGACTCAGTGGAGTATTGCAGAGCAGTGGTTCGTACGAGCGTGTAGAGATTGATTTGCAGCATCAGGTTTCTTTGGGCTTGATGCGTGATATTTATTGGCGTTTTGGTTGGGGAGAGTTTACCAATCAGAAGGAACTGTACTTTGTGGACTTTGCCAATTTGCGGCGTTCCAATCTTCCTATGGGTTGGAGTGATGATATTGGCGGGGTGTTCCAGTTGCTGGACGGCCGCTGGTATAACTCTTCCCGTAAATATATCCGCGGACACCTTACCTATGAAGCTCCTTTCCTCCTGCTCCGCCATCTGATGAAATATACCCAATATGTATTGAATGAACGTCTGTATCTGAATGCATTGGTGGTTCCTCACTTGAAACCTTATCTGGAAGTAGGGTATGGCATTGGTACACATATATTTGACTTTGGCTTGTTTGCCAGCTTTGCAAACTGGAAGTATCAGGAAATAGGTTGCAAATTTACCTTCGAACTGTTTAACAGATAGCAATGTGGTAATGTGATTAATGTGCCAATGTGTCAATGACCAGGACGTGATGGCGTAGCATAAACATAGCGCAGCCAATTAGCCAATTAGCATATTGGCACATTATCACATTAATCAATTGTCAATTATTGATTCTTTTGTAACTTTGCTGCAAATTACTTGGAGCTATGGGTATAGTAATAGGAATAGATGTGGGTGGAAGTACCACGAAAATCGTTGGAATCAATGGAGAACAGATACAGTCTCCAATGTTTATTACGGCTACCGACCCGGTGACTTCCTTATTCGGAGCATTCGGTAAGTATATTTATGACAATGGTATACAGCTGGCCGATGTGGAGCAGGTGATGCTGACGGGAGTGGGAAGCGCATTTGTCAACAGCCCTCTATATGGACTGCCTACTCGCAAAACGGATGAGTTTATTGCCAATGGTTTGGGAGCTAGACATGCAACGGATATAGACCAACTGATTGTAGTCAGCATGGGTACCGGCACTTCTTTTGTGAAAATAGACGGAGACAAGGTGCGGCATATTGGCGGCTTGGGGATTGGTGGAGGTACCTTGCAGGGATTATCGAGGTTGCTGTTGAAAACTCATGATATTCATCAGGTGTCCGAGTTGGCTGAGAAAGGGGATGTAACTCGTGTCAACTTGCAGATAGGTGATATTTGCAACACTGCTTTGCCTGACTTGCCAGTGAGTGCTACCGCCTCTCTTTTCGGGAAAGCAGATAGCAATGCTTCTCAAGAAGATATTGCCTGCGGTATAATTTATACGGTACTTCAAACCATTGGAGGAGCTGCTGTACTGTCAGCTTTGAACAGTCCTATCAAGGATTTCGTTCTGATAGGAAATCTCACCCAACTGCCCCAGTGCCGGGAGGTGTTTTCTAAAATGGAAGCCATCTATCATGTACATTTTCATATACCGCCCTATGCTGAATATAGAACAGCAATAGGAGCGGCATTGGCATACGTAAAAGAAAGGCAAGGGTAGTGGTTACTTCTTGCCTGCCTTCTTCATATAGCTGTTTATCAAGGTACATGCGGGAGCGGCCACCGTACCGTGGTCAAATCCCTCCATCTGATAGAGGGTGGTTTTTTGTCCCAATGCTTTGAGGAGAGCATACAAATGGGCGTTTTCCTCATAGCGTGCCAGCATCTCCAACTCTTTGTCGCCAGTGATAAGTATCATGGGTGAAGCGTCTTTTCTTACGTTATTGGAAGGAGCATATTTATCTATAATCGGAGTGTCGGAAGGCAGCCCGCGTTCTTTGCGGATGGTGTAGTGGGTAGTGGTCTGTCCGCTGATGGGGAAAGCGCCTGCCAGGCTGTTGGCGTCAATATTCCACTTTGCCAGGTAACTCTTGTCCAGATTGAGCATCAGACAGAGATAACCACCGGCTGAATGACCGGCTATGTATATTTTGTCTTTATCTCCTCCGAATTCTTCTATATTCTCGAAAGTCCAAGCAACGGCCTCTGCGGCATCTTCCGTGTAGGCAGGATTTTGGGCACGCGGGCTGAGTCGGTAGTTTACGGCTATCACGGCGTAGCCTTGCTCCAGGAACTCCTTCGGAAAATGTTTTTCTCCGGCTTCCAGTCCTCCGCCGTGGAACCAGATAAGGGTGGCAAATCCTTTTTTATCAGTAGGATAATGGAGGTCGAGCTTACAACGCTCCAGCTTATAACTGTCCTTTTCGCCGGGATGAAGATAGGAAATGTTCTTTTGCGTACGGTAGTTGTTGTCCGTTGTCTGATTTTGGCTATAACATAATAATGTATAGCAAATGATGGAAATGCATGCGATTATCTTTTTCATGATAAATTATTGAGATTATGTATAAATGAAACGATGCAAAGGTAACATTTTTTTTATTCTTTAATTGATTATTCCACTGCTGTTTTGAATGCTTTTTGTTTTGTAGTTCAAGAAAATACTTCTATCTTTGCGCCCGATTTACAATGAGTCAACATAAAGTCTCACTTAATTAACGAGTTAAACAATTTATTTATTAATGGAAAATTTAAAGAATGTAGCTCCTATTGAAGACTTCAACTGGGATGCTTATGAGAACGGCGAATCAGTAGCCAGTGCAAGCCACGAAGAACTGGAAAAGGCGTATGACAATACGTTGAACAAGGTTAACGACCGCGAGGTAGTTGATGGAACCGTAATCGCAATGAACAAGCGTGAAGTAGTTGTGAACATCGGTTACAAATCAGACGGTATCATTCCGATGAGTGAATTCCGTTACAATCCTGAACTGAAGGTTGGTGATACTGTTGAGGTATACATCGAAAACCAGGAAGACAAGAAAGGACAGCTCGTTCTGTCTCACCGTAAAGCTCGTGCTACCCGTTCTTGGGATCGCGTAAACGCAGCTTTGGAAAACGAAGAAATTATCAAGGGTTACATCAAGTGCCGCACAAAGGGTGGTATGATTGTAGACGTATTCGGCATCGAAGCTTTCTTGCCGGGTTCTCAAATCGACGTGAAGCCTATCCGCGACTACGATGTATTCGTTGGCAAAACTATGGAATTCAAGGTTGTTAAGATCAACCAGGAATTCAAGAATGTGGTTGTTTCCCACAAGGCTCTTATCGAAGCCGAACTGGAACAACAGAAGAAGGAAATCATCGGTAAACTCGAAAAAGGACAAGTTCTCGAAGGTACCGTTAAGAATATCACTTCCTATGGTGTATTTATCGACTTGGGTGGCGTAGATGGTTTGATTCACATTACAGACCTTTCTTGGGGCCGTGTTAGCGATCCGAAAGAAGTGGTTGAACTCGACCAGAAACTCAACGTCGTTATCCTTGACTTCGATGATGAGAAGAAGCGTATCGCTCTCGGCTTGAAGCAACTCACTCCGCATCCTTGGGATGCACTGGATGCTAACCTGAAGGTTGGCGACCACGTGAAGGGTAAAGTTGTAGTTATGGCTGACTACGGTGCATTCATCGAAATCGCTCCGGGTGTTGAAGGTCTGATTCATGTATCTGAAATGTCTTGGTCACAACACTTGCGTTCTGCACAAGACTTCATGAAGGTAGGTGACGAAGTAGAGGCAGTAGTCCTGACTTTGGACCGCGAAGAACGTAAGATGTCTTTGGGTATCAAGCAGCTGAAGTCTGACCCGTGGGAAACTATCGAAGAGAAGTATCCTATCGGCAGCAAGCACACTGCAAAGGTTCGTAACTTCACTAACTTCGGTGTATTCGTTGAAATCGAAGAAGGTGTTGACGGCTTGATTCACATCTCTGACCTGTCTTGGACGAAGAAGGTTAAACATCCGTCTGAATTCACTCAGATTGGTGCAGACATCGACGTACAAGTTCTGGAAATCGACAAGGAAAACCGTCGCTTGAGCCTTGGCCACAAGCAACTCGAAGAAAATCCCTGGGATGTATTCGAAACTGTATTTACAGTAGGTTCTGTACACGAAGGTACTATCATCGAAATGCTGGATAAGGGTGCTGTAGTTGCTCTGCCTTATGGTGTAGAAGGTTTCGCTACTCCGAAGCACCTCGTTAAGGAAGACGGTTCACAAGCTCAGTTGGACGAGAAGCTTGAATTCAAGGTAATTGAGTTCAACAAGGACGCTAAGCGTATCATCCTTTCTCACAGCCGTATCTTCGAAGATGCTGCAAAGGCAGAGGAAAGAGCTGAAAAGAAGGCTGCTACTAAGAAGTCAACCGGTAAGAGAGAAGACGTTGCTCCTGCTATCCAAAACCAGGCTGCATCTACTACTCTGGGTGACATTGATGCTTTGGCTGCCTTGAAGGAACAGATGGAAGCTGGAAAGAAATAATTACTCCGTTCTATAAATGAAGGAAGGGTACTTGCGCAAACAAGTGCCCTTCTTTTTTATGATTTGTCAATAGAATTTTATGGAATTAAGGATGGTTTTTCCATAAATGTTTATCTTTGCAGGGTGGTTACTTTTGCAATCATAGAAATATTCAATAATTTAATTTTCATTTATTATGAAAAACATGTTCAAAAATGCAGGGAAGATGGTGTTGTTCACTTGCCTGTCGCTGATGTTACTAACCGCATGCGGCCAGAAGTCTAAACTCAAGCTGGCTATCGCAGCTGCCAACAAACAATGTCCCATGGATATGGGAGCTTCCGGCGAAATATCCAGTATTACTTTTGATGGGTCGGATGTGGTATATGTACTGCTTATGAATGAAAGTTTCCTCAATATAGACGCTTTGAAAGAGAATCCTGATGCAATGAAGTCTGCTGTGACTGTTATGTTCGGTAATCCACAAGGGTCTATTAAAGAGATGCTGGATTTGGTTGTCGGTACTGATTCCGGTATAAAGTTCATATATAAAGGAAAGACATCCGGTAACGAAGTGGAATGTTATCTGACTACTCAGGACTTGAAAGATATATTGAATGGTGGTGGTGCATCTGCCGACAGCAGTGACGAGAAGAAACTGGAAGAGCAAGTGAAGATGACCAACGTATCGTGCCCGATGCAGGTGGATGAAGCCACTATGCTCAATAAACTGACAATCGAGTCGGATAAGGTGCTTTATCATTATACGATTGACGAATCTGTAGTACAGATGTCTGCTTTGAAGGAAAATGCCGAACAGATGAAGGCAAATGTGAAGAACTCTTTGAACTCCTCCGATCCAGCCTTGCGCATGTTCTTGGAAGTATGTGTGAAGTGTGATAAAGGGGTGGGCTATCTGTATAAAGGGAATAAATCCGGAGAAACTTTTGAAATATCTTTTGGAGTTTCAGAGATAAAGGCTCTTCTATAAATCAAGGAGTAGAAATCAGTTCGGAAGGTTTGGAATGGAAAAATTTGAGTTACATATTCTTGGTTGTGGTTCCGCTTTACCCACAACGCGTCATTTCCCTACGTCTCAAATTGTGAACGTGCGCGACAAGTTGTTTATGATTGATTGTGGGGAAGGGGCGCAGTTGCAGTTCCGTAAATCACATCTGAAGTTTTCACGTTTGAATCATATTTTTATCTCTCACTTGCATGGAGACCATTGTTTTGGCTTATTAGGACTGATTTCTACACTTAACCTTTTAGGACGTACAGCAGAGTTGCATATCCATTCTCCCAAAGGGCTGGAAACATTGTTGACACCTATGCTGGATTTTTTTAATAGGCAGATGACGTACAAGGTCCTTTTCCATGAGTTTGATACGAAAGAACCGATGCTGATTTATGAAGACCGTTCGTTGACGGTTACTACCATTCCTTTGCGTCATCGTATGCCGTGTTGTGGTTTTTTGTTTGCAGAAAAGCGGCGTCCTAACCATATTATCCGTGAAATGGTCGATTTCTACCAAGTGCCGGTATACGAATTGAATCGTATAAAGAATGGGGCCGATTACGTGACACCGGAGGGAAAAACTGTTTCCAACAACTTGTTGACCCGTCCTTCTGCTCCGTCCCGCAGTTATGCTTATTGCTCGGATACCATCTATCTTCCTTCTATCGTGGAGCAGATAAAAGGGGTTGATTTACTTTTTCATGAGGCGACATTTGCGAATGAGGATGCGCCACGTGCCAAAGAAACATTTCATACAACTGCTGCACAAGCGGCTGAAATAGCCAGGAAGGCTGAAGTGAAGAAGTTGTTGATAGGACATTTTTCGGCACGATACGAAGATGAAAATATCTTGCTTCAAGAAGCATCCGCTATTTTTCCGGATACTCAGCTTGCCAAAGAAACACTTTGTGTATCGGTATGAATTAAACTTTTCGTATCTTTGGCAGTCTAAAACAACAAATGCGAATAGAAATTTATGACCCCTTCCTATAATGAACGCGAAGTGTTGGCTCTTCTACAAGAAGAAAGCACACAAAAGCGGGGATTTGAGATGATTGTTACCCAATATAGCGAGCAGTTGTATTGGCAGATTCGTCGTATGGTCCTCTCTCATGAAGATGCCAATGATTTACTTCAGAATACTTTCATTAAAGCATGGATTAATATAGATTATTTCAGGGCAGAGGCTAAACTCTCTACCTGGCTCTATCGCATAGCCTTGAATGAATGCCTCACTTTTCTGAACAAACAACGGGCTGCTTCCACAGTCTCTTTGGATGACCCCGAGGCAGATGCACTTCAAAAGCTTGAAAGTGATCCTTACTTCTCCGGTGATAAAGCAGAGATGGCTTTGCAAAAAGCCTTGCTTGCCTTGCCGGAAAAACAACGTATGGTGTTTAACCTGAAGTATTACCAGGAAATGAAATACGAAGAGATGTCCGATATATTTGGTACTTCCGTAGGTGCCTTGAAGGCTTCCTATCACCATGCCGTGAAGAAAATAGAAAAGTTTTTGGGTGAGGAGTATTAAACCTTTGCCACAAAACAATGTCTAATTAAACAGAAAGGAGAAAGCTTATGAAAGAAGAAGATAAAATACAGAAAAAGATAGGGACGGAAAATCCTTTCCGCGTTCCTGAAGGCTACTTTGAGAATCTTACTTCAGAGGTAATGAACCGGCTTCCCGAAAAAGAGAAACTCATTGCTGTGCAGACAGAGCCTACAATGTGGCAGAAGGTAAGGCCTTGGTTGTATATGACCGCCATGTTTATAGGTGCGGCATTGATTATCCGTGTAGCTTCTTCGGAGCATACTCCATCTGTAGAGCGTATGGCTGCTGATGATACGGAAACAGAAATGGAATATATTAATATGGCTGTAGAGAATTCCATGCTGGATGATTATTCATTGTATGTTTATTTGGCAGACTCTGATGCAGAATAAGGTAACAACACTCAACTATTTAAAAATGAAGAAACTAATTGTTTTATTGGTTATGATATGTGGCATTATGCCTCTGCTTTGGGCTAGCGATGGATGTGACCAGCATCTGTCACCTGAAGAGTTTCGTGCCAAACAAAAAGCGTTTATAACGGAGAAAGCCGGACTGACGAGTGAGGAGGCAGCCAAGTTCTTCCCATTGTATTTTGAATTGCAGGACCGGAAAAAGCAGCTAAATGACGAGGCTTGGAAGTTGCTTCGACAAGGGAAAGATGAAAAAACAACCGAAGCCCAGTATGAGGAAATTATGGAAGGTGTATATGATGCCCGTATCGCTTCTGACCGGTTGGACAAGACCTACTTTGATAAGTTCAAGAAAATATTGCCTTGTAAAAAGATTTATCTGGTGCAAAGGGCTGAAATGCGTTTCCACCGTGAGCTGCTGAAAGGTATGCACAAGAATGGAGATAGTCCCCAGCGAAGACCGCAAGGGAAAAGATGAGTAGTGAATGAATACAAATAAGGAAGGTTGCCACAATGATGTGAGCAACCTTCTTTTGTTAATGAGAGATACCTTTAGAAGAATCATCTTGTTTCCCTTCTTTTTCCAGTACTTTCGCTTCGTTCCATAGCTTATCCATCTCCTCCAGCGTCATGTCATGGAGGTTTTTGCCCTCCTTGATGCTGTGCGCTTCTACATAGTTGAAGCGGTTGATGAACTTCTGGTTGGTCCGTTCCAGCGCATTGTCCGGATTGATTTTGTAGAGGCGGGCAGCGTTGATGAGGCTGAACATGACATCGCCGAATTCAGCTTCAGCTTTTTCCTTATCCATGTGGGCGACTTCTGTCTGGAACTCCCGGATTTCTTCTTTTACCTTATCCCACACCTGTTCGCGTTCTTCCCAGTCGAATCCTACATTGCGTGCCTTGTCCTGGATGCGGTAGGCCTTGATGAGCGAGGGTAGGGCGGCGGGCACACCGCTCAGTACGGTTTTATTCCCATCTTTTTCCTTCAGCTTCAACTGTTCCCAGTTTTCTGAGACCTGACCTGCGGTTTCTGCCTTTACATCGCCGAAGACATGGGGATGGCGGAAAATAAGTTTCTCACAAAGACGGTCGCATACGTCTTTCATATCGAAATCACCGGTTTCGGAGCCTATCTTTGCATAAAAAGCCACATGCAGCAGCACATCGCCCAGTTCCTTGGAGACCTCCTTGCCATCCCCGCGCAGGATAGCGTCGCTCAGCTCGTAAGTCTCCTCAATTGTCTGAGGACGAAGGGACTCTGTTGTCTGCTTGCGGTCCCACGGGCATTTCTCCCTAAGCTCGTCCAATATATCCAGAAGGCGACCGAAAGCCTCCAGCTTGGCCTGCCTCGAAGTCATCTCGTTTCTGCTCATCATTCTTGAATTTTGAGGCGTAAAGATACATCAAATATCAGTTGGAGCGGTATTTTTTCAACATGCGGCTACGGCAAAACGCATCTTGTGCTTCAACATGGCGCATGCGTCGTCTATTTTTGCAGAAACAATGCGACAGCTATGAGAACAATTGACGACTACGATGTGAAAATCTTCACGGACAACATTGAGGAAAAGGCCATAGAACAAATCCGCCGGCTGATGTCCATCGACGTATTCAGCGGCTGCAAAATCAGGATAATGCCGGACGTTCATGCCGGAGCCGGGTGCGTGATAGGCTTCACCGGCAACCTTGGAGACAGGGTCATCCCGAACATCGTCGGTGTGGACATAGGCTGCGGCATGCTGGTGCAGCCGTTCGAGTGCAGCGGAGAGATAGACTTCCACGAGTTGAATCAGTTTATTCTGAGCAGCATTCCCTCAGGTAGGGACATACGGAGCCAGGAAGGTCTGATCCTGCTGCAGCCGTACATGGAAAGATACCAGGAAGCGAAAGAGCTGGTCAAGGAGCTGCGCTGCTTCCGCGAGCTGAAAGATGTCAAAAGGCTGTACAAGGCCGTCGGCACCCTCGGCGGAGGCAACCATTTCATAGAGCTGGACCGTGACGGCCAGGACAGAATGTACGTGGTCGTCCATACCGGCAGCCGCAACTTAGGCAAACAAGTGGCGGACATCTACCAAAAACAGGCCGTGAAGAACATGTCCGGCTGGGACAAACTGATGGAAAAGCAGACTAAGATGATAGAGGAATACAAGACGGCAGGACGGAGAGCCGAGCTGCAGGATGCCATACGGGAGCTGCACAACTCCTTCAGGATGCAAAGACCACCGGTCCCCGCGGAACTCTGCTGGCTTGAGGGACAGCCGCGCGAGGACTACCTGCACGACATGCGCCTGTGCCAGAGATGGGCGCAAATCAACCGGGGCATCATCATGGACCTGCTTGTAGAATACCTGCGGGCCAAAGGCAATATCTGCAGTACACCGGAGACATTGGCCTCAGAGCGTTTCGAGAGCGTCCACAACTACATCGGGGACGACGGCATCATCCGCAAAGGAGCCACCTCCGCCCGCGAGGGAGAGAAGTGCATCATCCCCATGAACATGCGGGACGGCTCCCTGATATGCACCGGCAAGGGCAATCCGGACTGGAACTGGTCGGCCCCTCACGGAGCAGGCCGCATAATGAGCCGCGCCCAGGCATTCCAGCAGCTCTGCATGGAGGCCTTCACCGACTCGATGAGAGGTATCTACAGCGAGACCGTCTCCGAGCAGACCATCGACGAGTCCCCTATGGTCTACAAACCGGCGGAGGAGATCATCGCCAACATCCGGGACACCGCAGACATCAGCTGCGTCATCAGACCGGTATTCAACTTCAAGGCCGCACAGTAACCACAATACCACAGACATGAGACAGACCAAAAGCCAAGACATACAGAAACGTATCAAACAGACAGTGAAAGCCCTGAGTGCCGGCATATGGGAGAAGGACCGGCTCATAGCCATGGGCATACTTTGCTGCGTATCAGGGGAAAGCCTGTTCCTGCTCGGACCTCCGGGCACAGGAAAAAGCCTCATCGCCAGAAGACTGAAAGAGGCGCTCGGGGACAGCCGCGCCTTCGAGTACCTCATGTCCAGATTCTCCACTCCCGATGAGATATTCGGCCCGGTGTCCATCCGGAAACTCAGAGAAGAGGACTGCTACGAGCGCAGCACAGACGGATACCTGCCGTCTGCGGACATTGTATTCCTGGACGAGATATGGAAGGCCGGACCGGCCATTCAGAACGCCCTGCTCACAGTAATCAATGAGAAGATATTCCAAAACGGAGCCGTAACCATGAGACTCCCGCTCAAACTCCTCATTGCCGCCTCCAACGAGCTGCCGAAAGAGGACGAGGGGCTGGAAGCTCTCTGGGACCGTTTCCTGGTCCGCTGCGTTTCCGGCTGCATCGAGAACGAGACCTCTTTTTACAAGATGCTGAGGCAGGACACCCCCGCGACGGTTGAGATCGACCCGTCCCTGAAAATTTCCGCCGCAGAACTGGAGGCATGGAACAGAGCCATCACGGAAATCGAGCTGCCGGACAGCATTCTGAAGATTATAACCCGAATACGCCTCGAGCTGAAAGCCCTCTCAAAGGCGGAGAACACAGAGCCTTTGGATTTCTATGTCTCTGACCGGAGGTGGAAAAAGACAGTGAGGATTCTGCGCACATCGGCATTTCTGAACAACCGCAGCAGCGTGGACCAGACCGACCTGCTCCTGCTGTTCCATATTCTCTGGAACAAGACAGAATGCATGGGACCGGTAGCAACAGCCGTGATAAAGAGCCTGTTCGCGGAAATACAGTCCGGGATGGAGGAGCTGACCCGCAAGACAGAGTACACGCCCGACGAGGAGAAACAGTCCCCGGAGGCACAGGCTCCCTCAAAGGCCGAGTCCACCTTCAAGGTCTACAACTATTTCTACGTCAAGCTGCTGCCATCCTTCCCCACTGCTCAACCATGCGACATATACTTCGTCCTGAACGACTACAGCCAGCTCTCCCTCTCCAAGCCCTCAACCGGAATACGGTACCGCGACGACAGGATGGGAGGCGACATCGTCCGCACACTGAGCGCCCCAGTCTCCGGCCTGCAAGGACAAGCCGCCACCGTATCCCTCCTGCGCGGACAGGACAGCGTCCTGATTAACGGCAAAGAGTATTTCCTGGAAAAAAGCAGTTCCATAGGCAGCAGCATCAACTCCCTGATAAACAGACAGTACATCCCCGACATCTCGCACCTCCACTTAGAAGAGGAGGTACACAGCATACGCAAGAGCTTCGACAGCCTCAAAAGCCTGCTGATAGACAGCAACGGCAACATCTTCATCAGCGGCCAGGACATCAGGCCTGTCAAGAAATACGCACAGACTGTGGAACGTACCATCAACGCCTTGGAAGTCAAGATAGAAAGTATGCAGACAAATGGAGTATAACCAGAACATCGGCAAACAGTTGGACAGCTACTCCGAGCTCTTCGACATCTACCTGGAGCGGGGCAGGGTTCCTCAGGAATACGAGGAGGAACCGCTCTCCCGGTACATGCGCAGCCAGGTAGAAGGCTTCCGCGACAAGATAGAGAAAGACGAGGACCTCAGAGAGCTGCTCCGGGAGAACATTATCACCCTCTTCGGGAAAATTCTCCCCGGCGTACTTGAGATTCAGGAAGGCGGGACCTGGAGATGATACAGCAGTTCTTCGGCGACAGTATGGAAGGACGGAGGCGACAGTGGCCGCAGGTCAAAAGATGGCTCTCGTACAATTTCCCAAAGGATATGCTCAATGCTGAAGGCTATGCCAATGCCTTCCGGAACGAGGAGAAATCCAAAGAGCAGATATTCGAGGCATTGAGGTATAACTGGGAAAGAAGCGCACTTCTGATGAAAGAGCGGAGGCAGGAGAGCCACATCCGCAACTGCCTGAGGGGACAGGCACTGGGCATAGGGAAGCAGGACTACAGGACCCGGAGGAAAATGCGCGGCATTATCTTCAAATACCCGGCTCTGGAGGACATCCTGCGCCAGATCGGAAGGGAGCATGAGAAGGACACTATAGAAAAGGACATTACAGCGATGCTCAATGTCCCCATACTCCTCCGCCATTCCTCCAGCCGTCAGGAAATAGACGGTGTCACCACAGGCAACAACTTAGCGTGCCTCCTTCCCACTGAATACGCCCTGATGGACGAGCCGGTATTCTACAGGAAATATGTGGACCGGCAGCTCCAGCAGTTTCACTCCAAACCGCCCACTACTTCCAAACAGAAGACCGACAGGACGACCAGACCGGAGCCACGGCTCGAAATGGGCCCCATAATCCTCGCCATCGACACCAGCGGCTCGATGAGCGGCAAGCCCATCGAGATATGCAAGGCCCTGCTGACCCACATCACCTACCTCGCCCGCAAGCAGAAGCGCAAATGCTTCCTAATAACCTTCTCCGTCCGGGCCAGGTACCTTGAAATCTCCAGACCGGGCCAATACTCCAAGGTAGAGGACTTCTTCTCCGACCGTTTTACCGGAGGCACTGACGGGGAGGAAATGCTGTCCGCCGCCCTGAAAGCACTGGGCAAAGAAGCGTTTTCCATGGCGGACGTGCTCATAATAAGCGATTTTCTCTTTCCACTTCCCAAGCCTGAGACCTCCGTGAAGATCCGGAATGAACAGGCCAGAGGCACACGGTTCTACGGCCTATGCATCGGCAAACACATAGGACCCTACAGCAAAGTACTGGATAAATTCTGGACGATATGAGATACGAAGACCTGCCGTTCCTGATCAATCCGTCCCTGCGGCTGAGCAGCCCATACCTGCAGGTGGCCTGGCGCCGCATTGACCAGCAGATGCTTGAGCATGAGGCCGGATTTCCCGCAGCGAACAGAGAGGTGTACACTTTTCAGAAGACAGTCCGGCTTCTGAGCGAGAGCAGCCCTGCATTGCTCTGCCTGTATTATTCGGACATGACCGACTTTGCCCGCCTGTCCATCCAGCAGTGGCTCCGCCGTCAGATCAAGTCCTTCGTCGAACAGACCGCGTCCACTGCCCTGCCATTGCGCCTGCACGAGCTGGAACGCCAAAAAGGTCTTTACTGCAGTAAAGTATCAGTGTTCCCTCTCAAACGCAGCATCTTAGGATATTGCACGCACACAAACGAGATAGCATTGTCCCCGGAGCTGGCACTCTTTCCCCTCCGGATGTCCGACGCCGTCATGCTCCACGAGATGGCCCACCTTAAGTACAAGCACCACCGCAAGAGCTTCTGGAAATTCCTATCCACTCTCATAGGCGAGGACGCCAATGAGGAGAAATACAAGAGCGACCTGGCCTACTGCAAGCACAGGGACATGATCGAGTTCCTCATGAAGTAAGGAAGCCTTTCAGAAGAGCTTTCTCATGCTGTTCTATTCAGCAGCAACATGACCTTGACATTTTCATTCCCGCTACTTGTCACTGCCGTGCCGAACATGACATTCTCATACCCCAACCGCTTATGCACCGCCTTACGGAATGCCTCCACTTCCAAGTCTTCCAACGGATAACGGGAAGGATAAAGGACAAATACAACCGCATTGTCATATCTGGCTAAATCCAGCTGCCGGTACTTGGTCATGGACTCAAGGATGTAATCCAGGCGCCCGTTTGTTCCGCAGCCGACTGAGTAATAGTCATACCGCATACCATAGGCAACGCCTGACAAAAACTCCACATCACTGCGCCCGAAGGTGCTGCCAGGAAAACCGTAAAAGGTAATCTCCCACAGGCAGTGCATGGCAAGTTCCTCCATGCTGACCGACAGGCCGTCCGGAAAGACAAGCTCCTTAGCCAGCTCTTTCTCCCAGACATCATCGTCCAAGGAACTTACACGTGCTCTTTGTCCCGTCCTCCCTTATTGATTGAAGGTTCATCCGACATTTCGAGTGTCGAGCGCTGAACAACCACGAGTGCTGCCTGTTTTTACCATTACCACTAACTACTTCATTATTAGACCAATGAATAAAATGTGCGATTACAGACACAATCTCAGCACTTAGGCACATAGAGTCAAGTCTGAGCATAAGCATACGGAGTCTGTTTCTCTTATTTATATGCAATTGCATTATTTTCAACATATTAGATAAAATATATCTTTACAGACACTGCTGGGATAAATAGAGTCTGTAATTGAATTTTTGAAGTAACAAACTGGTAATCATAACAATACAGACTTTATCCGAAAACAGACTGAAAAAGCTGATACCATGGGACAGAAAATAGACAGATACTGTTTCGCGGTGAGAGATGCCGAAAATGGGGTTTTGAGAATACCCGTAGTTTTTTCGCAATGTTTCTTCCAATGTTTCCACAACACCGGAACCAGAGTCTGTTATTTACATTTATACTCAATCACATGATTATCAATGCAATATAAAAAAGTATCGATTACAGACAAACCAAACATGTGCAGAGTCTGTTTTTCATTTTTACGTATAACCACATGACCATTAGATTGTTAAGAAATATTCATACTTACAGACACTCATTGATGTGAATACTGTCGAACCCATGCTAACGACGGACAAGACTAACGATAAAAGATAAAATTGAAGTTGTCACGGTCGCCTTCCCGCGATAATCCCTGTCCGGCTCCATGCCCCGGAGAATATCGTATGCCTCACGGAAGGCGTAGATGTTATCCAAATGTCTATTTTCCCACTTTTCCTAATACGGGAGAAGGCTGTCGAAGTCAACCTTCATAACAAGTTCCTTAAGCGTCATTCTGTTCCGTTTATGATTTGACAATATTGATTCAGAGCGATGTCCTGTTCTGGGCGGAGGGGAATGGCTAGATTATGGTCGAGCAAGAACTTGTTGCCGGAGTTCATGTCGTTCCAAGTGCCGTATTCCACCGCGTAAATATCGTTTTCCCAGCCGAAGATCTCTCCGTCATATTCCTGCGCGAAGCGAACGGCATACATCGTTCCGCTGACAATAGGGCACTGCACCACGATGACCGACCGGGTCAGAGCCACTTGCATACGGCAGCGGGCGACCAGTCTCGTGGGATTGGCCTTCACCCCGAAGGGATGCTCTGAGACTATGGCTCCACCTTTCGCCACAATCTCCTCCTGCAATGGCTTATTTACCTTAGGATGAGTGATGTCCAGTCCCGAGGCAACGACGGCGACAGTCTGCCCCTCCGCATCGAGACAGCCCCGATGGGCAGCCGTATCGCACCCCAATGCCAGTCCGCTGATGACCACATGTCCCTGCCCTCCGGCCTGCCCGGCAAACCGGTATGCGACATCCAATCCTTCCGCATCGGCACCACGGGCACCGATAACCGCCACAGTGTCATCCCGGTTAAGCAACCCCAAGTCGCCCGACACATGAATGAGCGCAGGGGCGTCATTGCACAGGTTATTAAAATGCCAGGGATAATTATCAGCATAATACGGGACTGTGATGACCCCAGCTTTGGCCTGCCTGTCCAGTATCCGCCTGGCTTTGTCCATTTCACGCTGAGCCTTTGCCGCCGTCTCTTTCAATTGCCCGTTCCCCTCAATGCCCATCCCCACTATCTGTCGGGAAGAATATCCCGACAGCTGCAGGCACAGCAATTCCTCGACTGACGGGCAGGAAGCCTTCCATTCAACTTTTTCCTCAAAACCGGTCATAAATTGTTTTTCTGCAAAGGAAATCCGCACTTGTACCAAATCACGGCACAAGTAGATTATTTTATGCGTTAGCTAAAGATATTGGTCGCACAATGCATCAATAACTATGTACTGCATAAATAATATATATTTTGTGCAGTACACATTGTTTTTTGAATAAAAGTGGTAATATTGTATCCGAATAACAGTATGAATGACCTTCCCTCCATGAACCATACCTTTTCTATTATTTGTCACGCTACAACAATAAGCTTAAGCTGATGAAAAAAGCTCCAAGGAAAGTGTATGTCGTCGACAACGGTTTTGTGGCATCGAAGGCATTTTCCTTGAGTGACAATCTGGGACGATTGCTTGAAAATCAAGTTTTCATAGAACTTATACGCCGGGGCTATGATGTTGAGAAGACGATGTTCTATTATCGTTCACGGAATGATAAGGAGGTTGATTTTGTCCTTCGTGAAGGCACCCGCATATTGAGGCTTGTTCAGATATGTTATGATATGAGCAGTCCTAAAACGGAGAAGCGGGAAGTGGACAGCATTGTTGAATGTGCCGGAGAATTAAAGTGTGATAATCTTGTTATTGTAACTTATAACGATAAGCGCACAATTGAGAAAGACGGTTATAGGGTGAACGTAGTGCCAATTACAGAATTTTAAACAACAAACACTTTTACAGAAGTGCATTTTAAGCAAAATTTCACTTTTACAAAAGTGTTTTGCTACGTTACTGGCTGGACAAAACCATCCGCCGCGGCTACAGATTTTTAAGCAGCACAAAAGTGCCACGTCATGCAGGGACGGAAACTGAGTGCTGCTTTCCGGTTCACAAGTTTGTGGTCCACAAGTTTGTGAACCGAGTGTTTTTTTACTACTTTTGCGACAAAACACGCATGGTATGGACAAGACATTCATCTTCGGAGTATCTGTTGAAGGCGAGAATTTCACCGACAGGACGCAGGAAACAGAAAGAATCAGACTGAATTTCGAGAACGGCGTCAATACTGTCCTCATCTCCCCACGACGCATAGGCAAGACATCATTGGTAAAAAAGGTATGCTCCAGCATAACTGCGTCCGGAATCAAAACCATCTACATGGACATCTATGACTGCAGGGACGAATACGATTTCTACACCCGCTTCGCCACAACCGTCATCCGGGAAACATCGTCCAGAATAGAACAAGCCCTTGAATCCGCAAAAGAATTCCTCGGCAGACTTGCACCGGCAGTATCCATATCGCCCGACCCCTCACACGAGTTCTCAATATCTTTAGGCATAAAGCCCAAGGACATAGACCCCGAAACCATACTGTCCCTTCCTGAGAAAATCGCAAAAAAGAAAGGTTGCCATATAGTTATCTGTATAGATGAATTCCAGCAAATAGGAGAATTCCCGGACTCAATCATTGTTCAAAAACGTCTCAGGGGCGTATGGCAACACCAGCAACACACCTCCTACTGTCTTTTTGGAAGCAAAAAGCACATGATGGAGAACATCTTCCAAAACAGAAGGATGCCGTTCTATATGTTCGGCGACACCTTTTACCTGAAGCCTATTCCGACACAAGACTGGATACCGTTCATACAATCCAGATTTGCGTCAAAAGGGAAAAACATATCCGCTGAGCTGGCCGGAGAAATCTGCAAGACTGTAGAGAACCATTCCTCGTATGTCCAACAGCTCGCATGGAATGTCCTGCTGCAGACAAAAGACTCAGCGACACCGCAGAATCTTAAAGACGCCGTCCTGGAACTGATAAATCAATGTTCACCGCTGTTCACGCATCAGACCGAATCCCTTACCTCCTACCAGATGAATTTTCTCAAAGCCGTATGCTCAGGCATTTACTCCGGCTTTGGAAACAAAGCCGTGACAGACCGATTCGGTCTCGGTTCCAAATCCAATATCACAAGGCTCCAGAAAAGCCTGACAGACAAAGAACTCATAGACAAAGTAGACGGCCGCACGGTCATAGCGGACCCAGTCCTGCGTCTATGGTTGAGTGCTTTGTTCAGACAGTAAATCATTGATATATCTCCTCGAATACATCCGCAGTCCTCACCGCCTCTCCCCCATCCGCACGAGGACCGGCTCATTCAACTGACCGCCGTCCTGTATGAGAGCCGCATTGACATAAACTGTACCGTCCCTCTCTGTCATGCCGTACCCTGCATGGACATGGCCGAAGAGACAATAAGACGGACGGACCTCATGTATCCGCCGCGCTAATATTTCACTGCAACACTGTCCCTAAACTTCCATTTTTAAGCAGACGGTCATACAGCACGATACTGCCCGCCGCCGACACGTTCAGCGAATACTCCCCGGGAATCTGCACCACATCCGTACAATGCTCCAAAGCCTCGGCGGACAGTCCCTTATCCTCCGCACCGAGCAGATATACAGCCATTTGCGGATGACTGTACGATGTAAGCGGCACACTGCGCGAGTCCAGTTCCACACCTACCAGTTCAGTATCCTTGGGCATAGCCTTGTAGAAATGCCCGAAACTCTCATATTCGAACAGCGGTATATGCCTCCAGCTCTTGAGAGTGTCCGTAGCCACTTTTGTATAACGCCGCCCTATGACAAACATGAAGTCCGCTCCCATGATGTGGGCAGAACGCCACAGCGTTCCCACGTTCTTAGCCGTCACCGGATACTCTATGCCGATACCGAAAAAGCCCCTGCCGCGCTGAGGGACAACTACATTTGGATAATTCTCCCTGCACTTGCCGTGCAATACTTCCTGCTCTTTAGTTTCTTCCATAACTATTTTGCTTTTGCTCCGGGGACAAAACTAAGGGCAGGTTAAGCCAAAAAGTAGCATAAGTGCAAAATATCCGAAAATATCCGAAAAAACAGTCTCGCTGCATTGAATTTTTCATGATTCTGTCCCAAATCTTGTTTTGACAGGCAGGCGGAATAATAGGGAGCGTCAGCAATGTCTTACAGCAAGCCGGTGATGTTATCAGCCGGTATCTCTAACTTGGAGAATGCGAACATTTTTTTGCCGAGGTCTTTCAGGAGGCTCCAATGTGATATATATCTGGCCTTTGTAGAAAATGCCTTCCACCGGCGGCAACAAGGTGCGGACGAAAAAGTCTATCTTCCGGGAATGCTCCGCAACGGTATGTTCCAGTTCCGTCAACCGCCGGCTGACAGAATAACCCTTCGACAGGTATTCTTTCAGCACCTGATTTGCCCATTGGCGGAACTGTTCGGAAATCCCGAACAGTTGCACTTTCCACCAGCTCTTCCTGTTCGTATATATTCTTGATATGCCCGCTGATATTTGCCTTACTGGACTGAAACAGATCAACAATCTGCGCTTGCGTCAGCCACACAGTCTCGGAATACACTATTCCCCGTTCCCACCCTCGTATCATTACAGTCAGTATTCGGTAATAAGTCTTGATTGTCTCGCAGGACTGCATTTTAATCCATGCCACCATCTCCGGTAATGCTGGAATTGCCTCGTGATAAGCGACGCTTTCGGTTCCCCGCCGGCAGCTGCTCCGCTCCCTATATTTTTTCCGCACACAGACTGTCGGCTGTCTCCAACCGTCCTCCGCAGCAGAAGCACACTCGCCCTGAAATGATACTACACTTTTGTAATGCCTGTCAATTGTCAGTCACACGGTTCAAGCTCGAACATCCAGTTGGCTTCCTTTGTATTTATCATTTGACTGCAAAACTACTCCGCACTTGCGCCAGATCAAAGCTCAATCTATTCGCATAAGATGTTTTACATTATGAGCTCAATTTGTTTATGATATCGATGAAATTTTTGTATTGTGAAAAGGCGTCTTCGAATGATACGTGCTTAAGGCAATACCACCATTCATTGTTTTTCACAGACATTCCAAAATCATTCATCATCGTTTTGAAAGCATCGCTATTCAGCAACGTTTGCGAGACTTTATCATTCTCGTCAGCCTTTTGTATTCCATAATAGAGTTGTTTCCCTTTCACGTAATACTCAATTGTGCCATGTACACGTATACCTGCAACAGTCAAAGGTACAGTCAAGTTTTTCCAGTCACCAGAATTGTTCCAGTCAACCCAATTTCCACCGACAGCGTATCCATTTTGCTTGAGTCTATCAGCCCATAAAGCGAATACCTCGTTTTCTTCAGTGCGTTGAGGGGTTTCTATATGCCGTAAATCAGAAAGTTGCGTTATAGGGGTCTCAGTGTTTTCCACATTGTCCTCTTCTTCAGTCACTCTTTGCCTGCTGGATTTTCGTTGCCTTCTACGTGGTTTGTCCACATAACACACATTGTATTCGAATACATTTGTCATATCGACAAACGGAGGCTTCTTGTATTTTGATGAGAACACGAACATAATGATAAAACGCATCACAAAATAGACGACAACCATCAGAATAAGAGCTTTCCAAAGGGAACCGGCAAATTCGGTTCCGAAATTATCAACTAGGGCCCCCATGCCGGACTCTTCTTTCTTATTCTTATCCTCTTCTGTCGTGGCTTTTTGCTGGTTCTCAGACTTGGCAACAGTCGAGTCTTCGGTCGAATTACTAAGTAAGTCATCCCACAAGTCAACAACCATTGACACTCCTGCTCCGCCAGTACTTCCAACGCCTTTGACATATTGCTTAAAACCATTGATAGTATCGCTCGTAGTGAACAGCATGAAAAATACCCAAACTATGACAGCAAGCAGGAAGCCCTTATATTTTGAATAATGTTTCCTCGCTGATTTCCAACGCTCCTGCGGCAATCCTTCGAGATAAATCTTAACGGGTAAATACTCGTCGATCGTTGCATTCGCATTTTCCAACGTATTGCGAAGGTTTTTCCCCCGATAACTTCTGGCCGAAATCCGCCCGTTCTGGTTTATGTGTATGCCCTCGTTTTTGACAGCAGCTTGCACTGCATTCCTATTGTTCTTCTCTGTTTCAAGAACTGTCGATACTAATGAGTATCTGTCCATGTCGTCTTCTGAAAGCCAGAATCCGTTACGCAGGTGCGGTCTGTCTTCTTTTCTATAATGATACCAGTTAACAATGAACAGTATAAGAAAAACAGCAGGAACAACCAATGGCACCAGCTGCAAGAACATGGACATCATGGTTACCAACAAAATAAGCACACTGAGCGCTATTAAAACCAAACATCCCTTTTTTGCCTCTTTGGCATCGTCATTTTTTTTATTTCCCATATTTTATGATTTTTAACTTTTATACTTCTTGTATTCAGTGAGCGACAATCCAGTGCCGCGCAGTCCTGTGCTGAAACGAACACCTTTTCTCCCAAACGTGATGTTCAGCACGCGTGATGAAAATGTGATGGACACACCGTTTTTACTTAAGTTGAGATACACTTTAGGGAGTATACGAATCCTACGCCAAAATCTTACATATGCCATGATATATTTATACTGCTATTGTTTCTGCCACCGTCTTTCGTGCTTTAATTTTTGCGTACTACGTTACAGAAAGAATGCTACCTATTATCGCTAATTTATTTTGTTCATAACTGAGACGACATCAAAAGTCTTGTACTTATAAAAGAACTGTCGGAAAGGAGAGATCACCCTCTCATAAATCCTCCAGTCAGCCCCACGAGCAGATGGATGATAGGAATTAAAAAGCAGTATTCCTCTATCCGCATAATAATATAATTTACAGATAATCTGCGCATCATTTTGGTGCTGATATTCCCACTTATGTTCGTCATCCGGAACTGCTCCTTTGAAATAATTTCGTACTAAATTATCGAATATCACGCCATCACTGTCGCAGCATACGATTATATTGGGATTCAGAATGTCCAACTCTCTTGACAGGAAGTCTTTGGACTCTTCCATTGCCTCTGCTAGCTTTTTTGCCGAGCATGTTCTTCCACCAGCAAGTTTTTTGCCTTCTATATAAGCAAAAGGCATGTCGTTAAAAACTTTCCTCAATCTTCCCACATCATGCTTCACATCATTGAATATGTCTTCTTTTCCCTTGTTTTCCTCTGTCAAGATAGAGAGGCCGTACAGCATACAGGCTATATTCTTAAAAAAACGCGACTTTAGACTCCTTGTCTTCTCCGCATTCTTCTCCACGGCCTCGTCTTCCGAACTTCCTATAAGAAGGCATCTGGCATCATAGCCCCATCCATCTGGACAATCTTTAACTATGAACATTATCCTACGCTCTGCATCTTCCCACTTGCTGTTGATGTCATAGCCACTCACCGCATCCTTATATTTAAGCAATAGTCCATCCTTGACAAACATATCTTTGGCCCGTCTATCCTCTGGATATGAGGCTATCCATTCATTAAACAATTCATTAAGTTTACCATTGAATGCCCCATTAAGCTGTTTTAGCTGAAAATCTTCCATATTTTACCTAGTTTTGCCTGCCGGTGCCGGATCAGACCGTTATAAAATGCAGAAAGCGTGGCACCGAAGCCTATTTCAGCAAGCAGGTTCTGGAATACCTTGAAGATAAAATAGGCAGCAGCCCCACGCCCATACCGGTAACGGATATGACGTGAGATAATGTCCGCATATTCTCTCTTCAATGAATTTACCAGATTCGCTTGCGAGAATAAACTTACACTCTCCGTGTTTGTCAATATGTCGTTCAAATATAACAAACTTTTCATTCAATACATCATTTATTGTCTAAAATATGCATTTCCGGTCACTGGCGGACATGGCGCTGCTGCCCGGTCATTTTCCGCAAAAATAGCCGCAGCCTATGTCAAAAAGAAGCTCACGTTGCGGGACTGAGCAACATTTTACTAAATTTGCATAAAAACAGCGTAATTATGGCCAGAGACTTGTTCAACCGGTATATCTGGCTCGTGGACACCATCCACAGGGCCGGAAAAATCACATTGCAGGAGATCAACAGCAAATGGCTCCGCAACAGCATGAGCGGAGGAGTGGAACTGCCCTTGAAGACTTTCCACAATCACAGAAAAGCGATTGAGGAGATCTTCGACATAAACATCGCCTGCGACAGGAAAGACGGATACCGCTACTACATAGAGAATTCCGACGACCTGAAGAGCGGAAGCATCAGGGTTTGGCTGCTGAACACATTCGCTGTCAACAACCTCATCAACGAGAGCCAGGACCTGAAAGGCCGCATTCTGCCGGAAGACATTCCCTCCGGACAGAAGTTCCTGACAACCGTGATAGAATCCATGCGGGACGGCCACACCCTCCGCATGACCTACAAGAGTTTCTGGAAACCCGACGAGTACACCGTGGAGGTCGGGCCGTATTTCATCAAGATATTCCGGCAGAGATGGTACATGATAGCATCGGTTCCGTCGAGAAATGTGCTGCGGACATACGCCTTGGACCGCATTCTGAGCCTGGAGACGACTGAAAACACTTTCAGCATGCCCGAGGACTTCAATCCCAAGGAATATTTCCAGAACTCATTCGGAGTAATCCTGGACGAGAAATGCCCTCCTGAATTCATTGAGCTGAAGGTTTACGGCACCAAGAGAGATTACTTCAGGACGCTCCCCCTGCACCATTCGCAAAAGGAGATAAAGACAGAAGAGGACTACTCCATATTCCAGTACTACATCTCCCCCACATACGACTTCATTCAGGAGATACTCTCGCACGGCTATGAGGTCGAGGTCGTATCCCCCTCGCACCTGAAAGGGTACATCAGATGGCAGGCCGAGACGATTGCATCCCGATGAACATTTAACATCAACGACTTAAATGAACGACAACAGTCCGGCATACACGACAGAATACATCGCGGACAGCGCACATTATGAGAAGGTCATAGCCCGCGTTGCCGGCGTGAAGCGCCAGCTGTGGATAGGCACGGCCGACATCAAGGACCTGTACGTGGCACAGGGCAGGCAGACCGTCCCGTTTTTAGCCATAATAGCCGGGTTGATAAAAAAGGGCGTGGAGATACGTCTCATACACGCCAAAGAGCCGGGCCAGGCATTCAGGGAGGACTTCGACCGCTACCCTGAGCTGGCCACCGGACTGGAGCGGATACTGTGCCCGCGCGTCCACTTCAAGCTGCTGATATTCGATATGAAGACCGCCTACATAGGCTCGGCCAATCTCACCGGTGCCGGCATCGGCATGAAAAGCCCCCTGCGCCGGAACTTCGAGGCCGGCATCCTCACCGACGACCCCACGCTCGTGGAAGCCGCCGCCAACCAGTTCGACAGCGTATGGATGGGCTCGCACTGCCGTAAATGCGGACGCAAGGCCTTCTGCGGCGACCGCATTATCTA
>ENA-OOWN01000338-OOWN01000338.1-human-gut-metagenome-genome-assembly--contig:-NODE-338-length-41625-cov-5.816647_pt1 | contig 41625 bp, 40 predicted proteins | sample MGYA00241406_ERZ501319 | MGnify/ENA primary metagenome ERZ501319 (study PRJEB25962, sample SAMEA2042734) | human gut metagenome | biome: human gut; feature: human-associated habitat; material: faeces... | reverse complement strand
AAGCTCAATAAACTTTAACCTTGCAAGGCTTAACCCCTCCTCAAAGCCAAGGGCATTATAAAACATATCGCGGCGCATTTCACTGCGGAATAATGGTTCAAAAGATATGCAAAGCTGTTCCAACGCCTGTTTATTGCCATTTTGGGCGGCAGTAATTAAACTTTTTGTTTTATTTGCCAATGTGGTAAAAGTTTTGTGGCGCACGGTTTTGGGAATAATATCCATTTCCGGCACGGCAGATTTTAAAACCCTGCCCTGTATTTGGCTGAAAGATGACAAATTTTTTCTTTGAATCACAAAAACCTCCAAATTTTAAACTTACCAGCTTTACCGTGGCCACGCAAAAGCGGCGTAAGCAAGATTATAACGGAACGCCGCACTGTTTGTAAAGACCTTGTTTTAAAAATTTTTATATGTTAAATTAAAAGTTTTGGCTTTACAAAAAAAGTTACCAGTGTGCAAGACAACGTACAGTACGGATTATTTATTTAGTAAGCGTCTTGCGGGGGGGTAAAGATATGGTATAATTTCAGTAAAGCATTATAAATAAATATTAAAATTATGGTGCAAATGATGAAAGGGATGTTGGATTATGAAAAACAGCAAGTTATTGGCAAAAAGTATTACCCTTGGTTTAATTTTGGCTATGCCGTATAGTGTTGTAAGTGCGGATGATATTGAACAAGATAGTTATTCAGTTGGTTCCAATTCAACAGTAACTGGTATGGGCAGTATAACAATTTCTGGTTATAGTTATATTGCTGGTAAACTTGGTGATTATAATAATGAAAAAATTGGTGCAGAGAATTTTACTACCGACAATCTCGGTTTAGAATCAACTGGTGTTATTTATGTCGGTAAATTAGAAACAACTTCAGAAAGTGTTAATAGTGCTATAAGTGGTAAAATTTATGCTAATGATATTGAGTTTAATAATGCAAAAGTATCTTTTAATAATAGTGCAGAAATTATAGCTGAAAACAGTTTAACAATAACAACGTTAGAATCTATAATAAATAATAGTAAGATAGTCGCTAATACTATTACTATGAATAATTATTTGACTAATAAAGGAAGTATAACTGCAAATGAAAAATTAACAACAAAATCTTTATATAATAGTGGTAGTGTTTATGGCAAAAAATTAATTACTCCTGGAGGATTAACTAACGGTGGTTTTTCTGCCGGCACTAATCCTGATGCTATGTTAAATTTTGATGATATTGATACCAGAGATATTATTAATACTGGTAAAATTGAAGCAAAAACTATAGACAATGATTTGAATATCGCTAATATGGGGAAAATGACCATTAGTAATACAATGACGGTTGGCGGTGTCTTAAAAAATGGTGAAGGTGCAGATATAACCGCACAAAATATCATTATTAAACAGAATAGTGCTGCTTCGGGCAGTGATACAACAAGTTTTAACAAAGGTAGTATGACTGTTAAAGAAAGTTTAGATTTGCAGGATGGTGCCAATTTTTCTTTTGAAAATGGTGCAGGTACAAGTGTAAATATTAATAATTTGCAAGGCGATGGCAATAATAAGTTAAATATTGCGGCTGGTACAACTGGTATTCAAGTTGGTACAGCTAATTTAATTAACGGCAATATTACCGTAAATGATTTAACTAAAGACCAAATTACCATCGGCACAAATAACAGCACCGGCTTGCAAGTTACCGGCACTTCTAATGCAACAAAGCGGTTTAACAGTAGTGACCTTGCAGGAAGTATGCAACAGTTGGTAGACACCGTAGGAATTGGCACTGGCAATCAGTTAGACAGCGCTCTTGCACAGGAAAGCGATATTTTGCCAGAAATTACTGCTTTAGTTGATGACAACGGCAATGTTATTATAAACAGTATTCGTACCAAAGGTCATGTTGCCAACGAAGGCATTACAGAACTTGCCAACGTAGCCTTTATGGCTTGGCGTGCCGAAAATGACGAAATGCACCAGCGTATGGGCGAACTGCGCAGCAGCAAAGGTGAAGCAGGTATTTGGGCACGCATGAAACGCGGCGAAAGCAAATACGGCGATATGGATATTAAAAACCAGTACAGTACTTACCAGTTAGGCTATGATGAAAAAGTAGGCGACAGCAACTGGTATATCGGCGGCGCCATCAGCCGTACCGAAGGCAAGAGCAGCTTTGCAACCGGCAGTGGCGAAAACCAGTCCACCGGCTTTACCGTATACGGCACTTACGTTGCTGACGACGGACAATATGTTGATTTAAGCGCTAAATACGCACGTTTGGATAACGAATTTGATGTATTTGGACGCAGCGGCATCGAAAGCACCGGCGATTACAGAAACAACGGTTATGCCTTCAGCGCTGAATATGGCAAACGCATTGAAGCAGGCAATGATTTTTGGATTGAGCCGCAGGTACAGTTAACTTACGGGCATTTAAGCAGTGCAAATTATACCACCAGCCGCGGCGTAAGAGCAGCGCAGGACGCAATGGACAGCGTAGTAGGTCGTTTGGGCTTTGCGGCAGGTAAAGATATTGGCGCAGGCAATGTATATGTAAAAGCAAGCTACCTGTACGATTTTGACGGTGAAACAAGCGTAAGCATGACTGACGGCAAAAACAGTGCCGTTTATGACCAGGACCTTGGCGGCGGCTGGTTTGAAGTAGGCATTGGCACCAACATCAACCTCAGTGAAAATTCGCACCTGTATTTTGATGTAGAAAAAACATACGGCGGAGATATTGAAACTCCGTGGCAGTGGAATGCCGGTGTAAGATTTGATTTTTAATGTAAGGTAATTAAGACGGCTTATATAGTTTAAGAAAGATTTGTACTGTAAGGCGGCATGCAAAAACTGCGGCGGCTTAATTTAAGGTAATTGCTTTAGAGAGTCCGGTGCTGTGCCCGGACGGAATCGGAGAAGCCGCAGCGTTTTTGCAGAGCCGAACAGTGCAAACTTTCTTATTTTTTTACTGTATTTTAATATTATGTTATACCTAAAAAGATGATAATTATGGCAAAAGTACCTTTTAACGAAGCAAAATTTAAGCAAATTGCCGGTAACTGTACGGCAGAATACGTTAACTATATGCCGCGCGGCAAAAACGGCATGCGCTGCTGGGAGATTAAAGCACAAAAGCCGGACGGTGACTATACGATAGTAGTTTTGTGCGATTACGGTTATAAAGTTGATGGCAAAACGGTAGAAATAAAGCCTTTTACCGGGCGTGCCGGGCGCAACGAAGAAATTTACCGCCTGTACCACGAAGAAGGTTTATCACAATTATTTTTGGCTAATTTATTTAACATAACACAGCCTTCCGTATCGCTGATTGTTAAGCAGATGAAAGAAAAATAAAATTAAAGATTAAAAAGCGGTTTCAGTGATTGCATACTGAAACCGCTTTTTGTGTATTTTTTACTTCAAATACTTATCAAAAAAGTTTTCAATTTTAGCGAAAGGAATGGCGTTTTTGCCACCGCCGTCATACAGGTCGGTGTGAACTGCGCCGGGGATGATTAACAGTTCCTTGTTTTCGGTATAGGGGTTGCCGTTAATCATATTTTTGTAGGCGTCTTTGCTGAAATAAACGGAATGTGCTTTTTCGCCATGGATAATCAGTACCGCGCTGCGGATTTCGTTGCTGTATGTCAAAATCGGCTGGTTTAAAAAGCTCATGGTGCCGGTAATGTTCCAGCCGCCGTTAGAGTTTAAAGAGCGTGGATGATAGCCGCGTTTTGTTTTGTAGTAATCGTAATAATCTTTTACAAAAAACGGCGCATCTGCCGGGAGCGGGTCTATTACGCCGCCGCCAAGTTTATAAGTGCCGGCTTTGTAATCTTCGGTGCGCTGTGCGTTCAGCGCCTGGCGTTTGGCGTAGCGCGCATCACTAGTGTTTTCGGCGTCGAAATAACCGTTGGCGTTCACGCGCGACATATCATACATGGTGCTGGTTACGGTAGCTTTAATGCGGGTATCAAGCGCGGCGGTGTTCAATGCCATGCCGCCCCAGCCGCAAATGCCAATAATGCCTATTTTATCGGGGTCAACCATTTCATTTGCTGCAAGGTAATCTACTGCTGCCTGAAAGTCCTCGGTGTTAATATCTGGCGAAGCCATATAGCGGGGCTGACCGCCGCTTTCACCGGTAAAGGAAGGGTCGAAGGCAATAGTTAAAAAGCCGCGCTTTGCCATTTCCTGTGCATAAAAGCCGGAGGCCTGTTCCTTAACTGCGCCAAACGGGCCGCAAACTGCTATGGCGGGCAGTTTTCCCTGTGCGTTTTTGGGTACATACATATCCGCTGCCAGCGTAATGCCGTAACGGTTGCGGAAGGCTATTTTACTGTGATTTACTTTATCGCTTTGAGGAAAAATTTTGTCCCATTCCTGAGTTAAATTAAGCTGTGCTGTCATGTTCGTATCAGTCCTTTCTGCGGTAATTGCCGTGCCTGCCGGTGCGGCGTAAGCTGCGGCTGCGCCTGTGCAAAGCAAAAGCGACAGGCCGAGTGCTGTAAAAAGCTTCATACTGGTCATCCTTTCTTACATATTAGCAGGGGCTGCGTTTTTTAGCTGGTAAAGCAAAAAATCCAGCAGGTCTACTTTTTGTTCTGTCCGGTGGAGTTCTGCCAAAAGCAGGTGCTTGTGGCGGCGCAGCAGCAGGGCTGCGTTTTTGGTATTGCCGCTTCGCAGCAGCTGCATAACAGTATCGGTCAGTTCGGCACTGCACCCTAACTCCCGCAGGCTGTTTTGGTAATCTGCTAATTTTATCTGCTGCATTTGCGCACCTCTTTTCTGTTTTTATTATAGCCTGGCGGCGATTTTTGCGCTAATGGTAAAAACTCATATCATGATATGAAATAAATTCAATTCATGCTATAATAAACTTACGGAGGTTTTAGTATGGAAATAAGAACCCTGCGCTATTTTTTAGAGGCGGCGCGCGAAGAAAATATGTCTAAAGCGGCGGAGCGGATGCATATATCGCAGTTGGCGCTTTCCAAACAGTTAAAAGGGCTGGAGGAGGAGCTGGGCAAAAAGCTGTTTGTACGGCACAGCTTTTCTATTGAGCTGACGGAAGAAGGGATGCTTCTGCGCAAGCGCGCGGAAGATTTGCTTTCGATGGCGGATAAAATAACAGCGGAGTTTGCTTCAATGGACGACATTATCGGCGGCAATATTTATTTTGGCTGTGCGGAATCGTACCAAATCCGGCATTTGGCGGCGTTAATAAAGCGTTTTAAAAAGCAGTACCCGGGTTTTCATTACCACATTACCAGCGGCGATACGGAGCAGGTAACGGAAAAGCTGGATAAAGGGCTTTTGGATTTTGCCGTACTGGTAGAGCGCCCGGATTATGCAAAATACAATGTTGTTAAAATGCCGGAATCGGACCGTTGGGGGCTGGTAATGCCTGCCGGGTGTGCACTGGCGCAGAAGGATTGCATTACTTTTGAAGATTTGCTCGGGCTGCCGCTGTTTTGCTCCGGGCAGGGCTGGCACGCCGATTTACCGCTGTGGTGCGGCGAGCGCATTAACGAACTGACGCTGGAAGGTTCGTTCCGGCTGTCGTACAACGCTTCTGTTTTTACGCGGGAAGGGCTGGGCTATTTATTAACCTTTGAGCATCTGGTTGATACCAGCAGTGAAAGCGGATTGGTATTCCGTCCGTTGTACCCGGAGCTGACGACGGATATGTTTATTATCTGGAAGAAACATCAGGTATTTACGCCAATTGCCGAGCGTTTTATTAACGAGCTGCAAAAAGAATTTGGGAGAAATAATTAAAGTTTTAGGGTATCAGCATGAAAAGTGAAAATGCAAAAGTTTTTAAATTGCTAATCGAAAAAAAGAGAAAAATTTGATAGAATTAAAAATATAAAAAGAGTTAAAAATTTTTTAAGGAGAAAAACTATGCGTACAGTTGCCTGTTTTGGCGATTCTTTAATTTTTGGTTTTCCGTATGGCCCTAAAGAATCATGGATTGCGGAAGTTGAGGCAGAAACCGGCGTAACCATGCTTAATTACGGCGTGTGCGGCGATTGCTGTGATGATATTGTGTACCGCCTGAAAAATATGTATCTGCCTGAGCAGGTTGAAGCTGTTTTATTTTGGGGCGGAGCAAACGATATTTTAAACGGACGCCCGCAGGGCTTTGTTATTGATGATTTGAAACGTGCGGCGGAGTTTTGCGCGGCAAAGAAATGGCCGCTGGCTTTTGTGCTGCCGCTGTTTTCGGCTGATGACGATTTTAATGCAAGGGCAGAGCTTTTGCGGCGCCGTATGCAGCTTGAGTTCGGCGGGAAAGTATTTTTGCTTGATTTGCAGGAGGCTGTTGGCGAAACTGACAGAGAATTGCAGGCTGCGTATTTTGACGGTATTCACCCTACCATAGCAACCTATAAAAAACTGGGCATGTGCGCTTCGCAGCTTTTGGCAGGCTGGCTGAAAGGCGAATGATTTGCTTTAAAGAGGCGGCATGGGGTATAATAATAGATAATAATAAAATGGCTTTAACAGGCCTTAAAATATGATACAGGAGATTTTATAATGTTTATTGACAGAGCGAGAATTTGTGTGGAAGCAGGCGCCGGCGGCGACGGCATGAGCAGCTTCCGCAGAGAAAAATTTGTAGAAAAGGGCGGCCCTAACGGCGGCAACGGCGGACGCGGCGGCAGTGTTATTCTGCGTGCCGATAAAAACCTTAATACGCTGATTGACTTCCGCTATAAGCGCAAATTTGTTGCAAAACGCGGCGGACAGGGCGGCAACAGCAACTGTACCGGGCACAGGGCGGATGACGTTATTGTAAAGGTGCCTATGGGCACGCTGGTGCGCGACGATGCAACCGGTGTTCGTCTGGCCGACCTTATTGAGGACGGGCAGGAATATGTTGTTGCCAAAGGCGGGCGCGGCGGCAAAGGCAATGCCTGCTATGCAACCTCTACCAACCGTGCACCTACTTTTGCCGAAAAAGGCGAACCCGGTGAAAACCGCTGGGTTAAGCTGGAGCTTAAACTTTTGGCGGATGTAGGGCTTGTAGGCTATCCCAGCGTAGGCAAATCAAGCATTATTGCGCAGGTATCGGCAGCAAGGCCGGAAATTGCAGCTTACCATTTTACCACGCTAACCCCGGTGCTTGGCGTGGTGCGTATCGACGCCGAACGCAGCTTTGTGCTGGCGGATATTCCGGGGCTTATTGAAGGCGCGCACCAGGGCGTTGGCCTTGGTTATGACTTTTTGCGCCATGTAGAACGCACAAAGGTGCTTTTGCACGTGCTTGATGTTTCCGGTACTGACGGGCGCGACCCGATTGACGATTTTGAAAAAATTAATTTTGAACTGAAAGAATACAGCGACAAGCTGGCACGCCGCAAGCAGCTTGTTGTTGCCAATAAAATGGACTTGCCCGAAGGCAGGGAGAATTTTGAGCGCGTAAAAAAATACGTGGAAGAAAAAGGCTTTGAAATTATGCCGGTATCGGCAGCAACTGGCGACGGTTTGCAGGCATTGATGTTTAAGGCTTATGAAATGCTGCAGGATTTTGTTCCGGAGGAAGACGAAGAAGAAAACCTGCTTATTGAAGAAATTGACCCGGACAGCTTTGAAGTAGTGCCCGGCAACGATACTGATTTTGAGGTGCGCGGCAAAAATATTGAGCGCCTTGTTGCCATGACTAATTTTGACAATGATGAAGCGTTGTACCGTTTCCAGCTTATCTGGAAAAGCCTGAAAATTGATGATGCCCTGAAGGAAGCAGGCATTACCGAAGGACAAACTGTGCGTATACGCGACATGGTATTTGAATTTAAAGAATATTAAATGGGGTGAGGGGTATGGTTTTACAGCGGAGTGATTTAAAAAAAGCCAAAAGGGTTGTTGTTAAGGTAGGTTCAAGCACAATTACCCATCAAAACGGCAAACGCGATTTTGGGCGTATTGACAGGCTTGCGCGTGAGATGTCTGATTTGCAGAATCAGGGGCGCGAGATGATTCTGGTAACGTCCGGCGCGGTTGCTGTTGGGGTGGACAGGCTGGGGCTGCCCGAAAAGCCGCGTACCATACCCGGAAAGCAGGCTGCTGCCGCAATAGGGCAGGGCATTTTAATGCACACTTACGAAAAGTTCTTTGCCGAATACGGGCAGATTGTGGCGCAGGTACTTTTAACGCGTATGGAGGCCATTGACCGCCACCGTTACACCAACGCGCGCAATACTTTTATGGAACTTTTGAAAAACGGTGTTATTCCCATTGTTAACGAAAACGACGTAGTTGCGCTGGATGAACTGAAAATAGGCGATAACGATAATATGTCGGCGCTGGTTGCCGGAATTACCGACGCCGATCTGGTTATAATCTTATCGGATGTAGAAGGGCTTTATACGGCTAACCCGCAGACGCATCCGGAAGCAGAACTTATCAGCCAGATTGAAGAAATTACGCCTGAGGTAGAAGCACTGGCCGGCGGTGCAGGCAGCTCCGTTGGCACAGGCGGCATGTTTACCAAGCTGCAGGCGGCAAAAAATGCCACAAGTTCCGGCATTAACATGGTTATTGCCAGCGGCAGCGAAAAAGATGTTATCGCGCGTATTTTAAACGGCGAGGAAATCGGCACGCTGTTTGCATCGAAAGAAAACCGTTTGCAGTTCCGCAAGCGCTGGCTGGCGTTCGGCGCACGCATTATGGGCAAAATTATTGTTGATGACGGCTGCGTAAAAGCAATTAAAAAAGCTGGCGGATGCAGCATTTTGCCGGCAGGCATAAGCGGCGTGGAAGGCGATTTTGAAGCAGGCAACACCGTAAGCGTTGTTACGCAGGACGGTTTTGAACTGGCAAGGGGTTTATGCCACTATTCTTCGGATGAACTGCAGAAGATAAAGGGCTGCAAAACATACCATATAGAAAAAATCCTTGGCCACAAGAATTTTGATGAAGTAATTCACCGCGACGATTTGGTAATTTTAAATTAGGAGGCTGACATGATGACTACATTTGAACTGGTAAGAGCTAAAGCAGAAGCGGCTCATAAAGCTGCGTGCGCACTGGGCGTAGTATCGGCAGCTGTAAAAAACAAGGCACTGCTGGCTATGGCGGATGCGCTTCTGGCAAAAACGGATTTTATTATTGAAGCCAATGATAGGGATATGCAGGCTGCCAGAGAAAACGGTATGAAAGAATCCATGCAGGACAGACTGCGCCTTACGCCCGAACGTATTGAAGGCATGGCGGAAGGCTTGCGCCAGGTAGCGGCTTTGCCTGACCCGGTCGGCAATGTTATAGGCGGGCAAACGCTTGCTAACGGGCTTAAAATTACTAAAGTACGTGTGCCGCTCGGCGTTATCGGCATTATTTATGAAGCACGCCCCAACGTAACGGCAGACGCTATCGGCCTGTGCTTAAAATCCGGCAATGCGGTTGTGTTAAAGGGCGGCAGCGAAGCCATGCAGTCTAACATGGCGGTTGCAGGCGTGCTTACCGAAGCCGCTGAAGCAGCAGGCATACCGCAGGGGGCAATTCAGTTTATTGATACTGCCGACCGTGCTGCGGTAACGGCGTTAATTAAACTTAACGACTTTGTTGATGTAGTAATTCCGCGCGGCGGCGCAGGCTTAATTAAGGCTGTTGTACAAAACGCCACTGTGCCCGTTATTGAAACCGGCAGCGGCGTATGCCATACTTACGTGGATGCAGTCGCAGACTGCGCCATGGCGCGCAAAATTGCCTTTAATGCCAAAGTGCAGCGCCCTTCCGTATGCAACGCCATGGAAACGCTTTTGGTGCATAAGGATGTGGCAGGCAAGTTTTTGCCACTGATGCTTGATGAATATTTTAAAGCGGGCGTAACTGTTTTTGGCTGCCCGGCAACGCAGGAATTTGATGAACGTGTACAGCCCGCAACGGAAGAAGACTGGGCAACGGAATACGGCGATTTGCGCCTTTCTGTAAAAATTGCGGAAAATATTGACGAAGCGCTGGAGCATATTGCCAAATACGGCACCAAACATTCCGAATGCATTGTAACAGAAGATTACAATGCGGCGCGTAAATTCCAGGACTGCGTGGATGCGGCTGCGGTATATGTTAACGCGTCAACACGTTTTACGGACGGCTTTGAGTTCGGCTTCGGTGCGGAAATCGGCATCAGCACGCAGAAGCTGCATGCGCGCGGGCCTATGGCTTTGCCGGAACTTACTTCGTATAAATTCCTTATTAACGGCAGCGGGCAAACCCGCGGTTAATAAGTGCGGAGGTTAAAATGGAAGAAATTGAACAGGAAGTGCTGGATTTATTACAGCGCAAAACTGATAATACGGATGAACTTACCGTACGCTTCCGCAATGCGGTAATGCTTGAGCGTGTTAAGAAAAAACTGCTTGGCATACCTGTGGCACGTTACGATAAAGAAAAACGCCGCGCATATCTTGAATATCCCGACGGCAGAAAAGTGTATGAAGATGAACAATGATAAAAAGCCGGAAATAATTGTTTTTGCCGGGCCCAACGGCAGCGGCAAAACAACCGTTACCATGCTTGCCAAAATAATTCAGCCGTATATTAATGCGGATGAAATAAAAAAGAATTTGCTGTGCGAAGATTTGGAAGCGGCCAAAATTGCCGAAGGCCTGCGTGAAAAAGCGCTGGCGCAGAAACAGAGCTTTACGTTTGAAACAGTGCTTTCAACACGCCGCAACCTTGATTTGCTGCACCGCGCCAAAGAACAGGGCTATTTTATAAGGTGCATATATGTTTTAACGGTTGACCCGGCAATTAATGTGTACCGCGTGTTTTCGCGCGTGGCATCGGGCGGGCATCCTGTGCCGAAAGATAAAATTATTTCGCGCTGGCATAAAGCGCTGGGGCTGGTGCCGGAACTTATCAGCGTGTGCGATATTGTGCACATGTATGATAACTCGGACGAGCCGTTCAGAATTTTTAAAAAGCGCAAATCGGAAACCTTTACCTGGCCGTGCGATTTATGGCCGCAGGAGGCCATTGAAAAACTTATAATTACCGGAACAACAAGTGTAGAATGTAAATAATATAATACCGGAAGCCTTTATACGGTTTCCGGTATTTTTTTGCACTAAGTTAAGTAAAAATAAAGCAGTATTAAAAACAAAACAAACAAAATACGCTAAAGTAAAACCTTGGTAAAAAATGCCCTGTGGAGCTTGCAGATACGGAAAAAGATTTGTAAGATAAAAATAAAGTTAGCTATGGGAAACAGGTGCGGAAATGAAGGCGGATTTACATATACATTCTGTATTTTCGGACGGCAGCGACAGCAGGGAGAGTATTTTGCAAAAGGCTGCTGCTGTTGGAATTAAGGTTTTGGCATTTACTGAACATGACACAACAGAAGGCTGGCAGGAAAGCCTTGCGCTTGGCAGAAGGTACGGAATAACTGTACTGCCGGGTGTGGAAATATCTGCATGCGATGCTGAAACTGGCAAAAAGGTGCATATTTTAGGCTACGGTTTTAAATGTGTAGAAGCCATAAACGCTTTATGCAGGCCCGTTGCCGAAGCGCGGCATGAAAATTCACTGCAAAAAATAAAAGTGCTGCAAAAGCTTGGATATAAAATAACGGAAGCAGACGTTTTGCCCTATGCCCATAAATATATTTTTAAAAAGCACATAGTCCGCTATTTATTTGAGAGCGGGCAGGAAGATAAAATATTCGGGCATGTTTATCATAAAATTTTTCACGGCGGCGGGCCGGGAGATTTTGGCATAAAATATGTTAATGCCGCCGATGCTGTAAAAGTAATAACGGAAAGCGGCGGCAAAGCGGTGCTGGCGCATCCGGGGCAGCAAAACAATTTTGAAATACTGCCGGAATTAAAAAAAGCAGGCTTATGGGGTATAGAGCTTAAGCATCCGGTGCATAATGCCTGCTGGCAGAAAATTGTATTGCAGGCAGCGGCAGATTACGGTTTATTTTGCACCGGCGGCAGCGACTGCCACGGAATTTATTCCGAAAAATACCACGCGGTTGGTTCTAATTTATGCCCTGCGGCAGCGGCCGAAGAATTGCTGAAACAGAATAAAAACTCTTGAAAATATTATGCTTGCAAGCAGGCATAATATTTTTTGCTTTGCGGCAGTTTTTAAAACGGCAGGGAATAATATTTTTTTGTAGAATTATATAACAGAATTCTTAATATGGATTCGAAGGAGGCGTGACGATGAAAATTACTTTTTTGGGTGCCACAAGGATGGTTACCGGTTCATGCTATCTTATAGAAACAGGCGGCAGGAAAGTGCTGGTTGACTGCGGTATGTTTCAGGGTTCTAAACTTGTAAACGCTTTTAATGAGCGTGATTTTGTTTTTAACCCCGGTGAAATTGACGCCATGGTTTTAACGCATGCGCATATTGACCACAGCGGCCTGATACCGAAGCTGGTTGCGCAGGGCTATAAAGGGCCGGTGTACTGCACAAAAACCACGCTGGAATTATGCGGCATTTTACTGCCGGACAGTGCGCGTATTCACGAATCGGATGCGGAGTTTGCCAACCGTAAGGGAATGCGTGCAGGGCGCAAATTCGTTAAGCCGCTTTATACGGTTGATGAAGCTTATGCTGCGCTTAAAAATTTTGTAGTGCGCGGTTTTGACGAAGAATTTGACGTTATTCCTGGCATTAAGGCAAAGTTTAAAGTAGCAGGGCACATTGCCGGTTCTGCCATTGCAGAAATTTTTGCAGAGGAAGACGGCAAAAAAACAAAAATTATTTTTACCGGCGATGTCGGTCAGCCCGGTGCGCCGATTCTGGAAGACCCGGAACAGCTTCAGGGAGCCGATTTTATCATAACGGAATCCACTTACGGCAACCGTGTGCATAAAGTTTACGATAAAGCGGCGGAACTGGCCGAGATTGTTAACGATACGGCAGAGCGCGGCGGCAACATCATTATTCCGGCGTTTGCCGTTGGGCGTACGCAGGTGCTTTTGTACTATTTCCAAAAGCTGGCGCACGAAGGAAAAATTTCCAGCGATATACCTATTTACATAGACAGCCCGATGGCTAATAAAGCCACGCAGATTGTGCTTGGCAACCCGCAGGAGTTTGACGACGAGGCGCGCGCTATTTACGAAATGCAGGGCAGGCACCTGCTTTCGATGAAGCAGCTGCATTTTACAGCTACGGCGCAGGAATCGCGCATGATTAATGAAATGCCCGGCACCAAAATTATTTTGTCTGCCAGCGGCATGTGCGATGCCGGACGTATTCTGCACCATTTAAAACATAACCTCTGGCGTGAGGACAGCAGCGTTATCATAGCCGGTTATCAGGCGGACGGCTGCCTTGGGCGCAAACTTATTGAAGGCGTGCGCCAGGTAAAAATTATGGGCGAGGATATCCGCGTTAATGCGCGCATTTACAATTTAAAGGGCTTTTCGGCTCATGCCGATAAGGAACAGCTTTTAAACTGGTACGGCAAAATGGCGCAGAAGCCGAAAGCGTTTTTTGTAACGCACGGCGAAGTGGATGCTTCCATGGAACTTGCCGGAGAATTGCAGCGCCGCATCGGTACGGCTGCTTATATACCGCAGTATGGCGACAGCGTAAACATCAGCGGCAGCGAATGGCAGGTAACGGAAGCTGCCGTTGCCAGCGATGTTCCGGAAGTTGCAGCGCTTAAAGATTATCTTAAAAATCTGGAGCGCACTTATTTGCAGCACCGTGCCAAAATTGAGCAGGTTGTTGCACGCGACAGCGGAAAAGTTAAAGATATACGCAAAAAACTTGAAAAAATTAAAAAATATGTTGACGATATGCTGTCATCGTTGTAAATTTATTAGTATATAATAATATGCTGCCCTTGGTACTGTTCCCAAAGGTAACACGCTTTGGGGACAGTATTTTTTGCGGCATAAAATATAAAGGAGGCACTTTATTTGGAAAAATCTGCTAAAAAAGAACAAATGGGAGGCATCCTGGGGCTGATTGAGCGTGTCGGCAATAAAATCCCGGATATTACCGTTTTGTTCATCGGCGCATTTGTAATTGTTTGCGTTGTGTCTGCAATTCTGTCGCAAATCAGTTTCGACTATGTGCACCCCGCAACTGGCAAACAAATTACGGTTAACAACATGTTAAGCGGTAAGGAACTGGTAACTTTAATGAGCAAAATGGTTACCAACTATGCTAACTTCCCGCCGCTGACAATGGTTATTGTGGCAACTCTCGGTATCGGTATTGCCGATGGTTCCGGCTACATTAACACCGGCTTGAAAAAACTCTTGTCTGTAACACCTAAATTTTTAATTACTCCGGTAGTAATTCTTGCCGGTATGGTCAGCCATCTTGGCCCGGATACCGGTTATGTTATCATTATCCCGATTGCGGCATATATGTTTTATGCAACAGGCAAGCATCCGCTTTCCGGCGTTGCGGCATCTTTTGCCGGTATTGCCGGTGCTTTTTCCGCCAACTACACCCCGTCTGCAATCGACCCCGTAATTCAGGGCTTTACGCAGAGCGCGGCGCAAATTATCGATCCGACTTATCAGGTTAACGTACTTTGCAATTATTTTTATGCGCTGGGTTCTACCTTCCTTGTAATTGCTTCCTGCTGGTGGGTTACCGAAAAAGTAGTTGACCCCTGGCTGTGGAGAACTTATCCGCTGCCGGATGACCTTGACCTTGGCAATGAAAACAATACCGATATTACTCCGCGCGAAAACCGTGCTTTTATGATTGCTACCGGCATTTTAATTTTAATGATTATCGGTTTGTTTGCAGCCCTTTATCCGGAAGATTCCCTGCTGCGTGCGCCTAACGGCGAAATTGCCAGCTTCCAGGCTCCCATTATGCAGTCCATTGTAGCCGTAATCTTTATTTTTGCAGCTGCTGTCGGCCTTGTATATGGTATTTTGTGCGGCAAATTCCGTTCACCTAAAGATGTTACCGCTGCTATGGAAGAAATTACCAAAACCCTCGTGCAGATGGTTGTATTTTACTTCTTCGCAGCACAATTCCTGTATGCGTTTGGTGCATCCAATATCGGTGTACTGCTTGCGGTATCCGGCGCAGAATTTTTAAAATCGCTGGCTTTGCCGCCGCAGATTACAATTTTGGGCATTATAATTTTTGTAGGCCTGCTGAACCTTATCATCACTTCTGCATCTGCAAAATGGGCAATTTTGGCGCCTATTTTTGTGCCTATGCTGATGGCAGTAGGCATTGCGCCTGAACTTACACAGGCTGCCTACCGCGTAAGTGACAGTGCCGTAAACGTTGTAACGCCTATGTTTGCGTTTTATCCGCTGATTATACTCTACTGCCAGAAATACGTTAAAGAAGCAGGTATCGGTACGCTAAGCTCCATGATGCTGCCGTATACCATTACGCTACTTGTAACTTTAACCTTCATGCTTTACTTCTTCTGGTGGTTTGATATTCCTCTGGGCTTCCAGGCAGATTATGTATATCCGCGGCGAATGTAATATTTAAGGAGGCATAATAAATTATGCAGGAAAAATTATTACAAAGATTTTTGCGTTATGTGGCAGTACCAAGCCAGAGCAATGCTGCCAATGCCAATGTACCTTCAAGTGAAGGGCAGCGCAAACTGGCAGAACTGTTAAAACAGGATTTGGCTGAACTCGGGCTTGTTGACCTTGAAATCAGCAAATACTCTGTACTTACCGGCAAGCTGCCGGCTTACCTGCCGGAAGGCTGCACCAAAGAAGTGCCTGCCGTTGGTTGGTGCGCGCACCTTGATACTATTGACATTAATATGTCGCCCGAAATTCATCCGCAGGTAGTTAAAAACTATCAGGGCGGCGATGTATGCCTGAACAAAGAAAAAGATATCTGGATTCGCACGGCAGAACACCCGGAACTTGAAAAATACGTTGGTGAGGATATTGTATTTACCGATGGTACCAGCGTGCTTGGTGCAGATAACAAAGCTGCCATTGCCAACATTATGGTTGCGTTGGAAACCATCGTTAACGAAAAACGCTGTCACGGCGATATTTACGTTGCTTTTGTTCCGGATGAAGAAATTGGCCTGCGCGGTTCTAAAAAAATGGACTTCAGCAAATTCCCTGTTAAATTTGCATATACCATTGATTGCTGCGAACTTGGCGAAGTTGTTTACCAAACCTTTAACGCCGGCACTGCCATTGTTAAAATTAAAGGCGTAAGCGCGCACCCGATGAGCGCCAAAGGCGTGCTTATTAACCCGACACTGCTTGCCGTTGACCTTGTTAATATGTTTGACCGCACGCAGACCCCGGAATGCACGGAAGGCACCGAAGGTTATATTTGGGTTAAGAGCATTGTAAGCAACGATACTTACGCTACTGTTACGCTCGACATCCGCGACCATAACAAAAAACGTTATGAAGAACGCAAAGCGGAAATTGCCGCCAATGCGGAAAAATTGCAGGCTATGTATCCGCGTGCCGAAGTTACCTGCACTATGAGCGATACTTACGGTAATATTAACGATGCTGTAACGGAAGATAACAAATACTGCATTGATTATCTGTATACGGCAATGGAAAAACTCGGCATTAAGCCGATAACGCTTGCAATGCGCGGCGGTACGGATGGTTCGTTTATTTCCACCAAAGGCATTTTAACGCCGAACTACTTTACGGCAGGGCATAACTTCCACTCCAACTGCGAATTTTTGCCGCTGGGCGCGATGGAAAAATCCTGCAAACTGACGCTGGAACTTGTAGATTTGATTTACAATAAATAAACGGCAGAAAAGGAATAATAAAAATTTAAAAAGCCAAAGGTTATACTATTCAACAGCATAAAAATGCTGCGGCTCATCCGATTCCGTCCAGGCCTTGCTGGCTGGACTTACGGACGAAGCGGCTGTAAAATTTAGCCGCCGCAGTTTTTATCAGCTGTTTCATAGCATAGACCTTTGGCTTTTTTGGTTATATTAGTACGATTTATAAAAACACGGTTTTATTTTTGTGTGCAGGCAGGAAATTAGAGAAAAATGCCGAAATATTTAATCAAACGATTGATTGAAAAGAGCGGTGATGATATGAAAAACGAAACAGGAAAAAGAGAAAAATTAATAATGTCTGCTATCGGTTTGTTTGCAGAATATGGTTATGACAAGGTCAGTATCAGGCAGATTGCAGCAGATGCAGGTGCCAACAGTTCGATGATTTCGTATTACTTTGGCAGCAAGCAGGGGCTTTACGAAGCAATTCTGCGTGAATTGATAAATAATTTTGATGAATTTATAGGCGTTTTGCGTGATGAAAAATTAGACCCGCGTGAAGGGTTGCGGATTTATACACGTTCTATCAGTGATATTTTTCACAAGTATCCGCCTGCCTATGTTAAACTGATATACCGCGAGGTTATTAAGCCGTCGCAGGTATTTCAAGATGTGGTTTTAAACAAATTTAAAAGCAATTCAGCCGTGCTGCTTAAAATGATTGAGCGCGGCAAAGAGCAGGGAATTTTTTTGAAAACACTGGATGAAAAAACAGTGCTTTTGATGCTTATTTCTATCATTAACCTTTATTTTTTAACCAAGCCGCTGCACAGCATGGTTATAGAACAGGACGAAAGTTTTACCGAAAGCTATCTGCGGCAGGTTTTAGATATTTTATTGCGCGGAATTGAGGTAAAAGGCCATGACAAAACGTAAAATTATTACCGCCGTTATTGCAGTAATACTCATTTTGGCAGCAGGTGCCTATAAATTGTATTTGCAGGGCGAAGAAGCCAAAATACTTACCGGAACTGTTGAAGCTACAAAAGCCGATGTGACTCCGCGGCTGGGCGGCTATTTGCGTGAACGTACCGTAAAAGAGGGCGACAGCGTAACTGCCGGGCAGATAATTGCCAGGCTTGATACGCGCGAATTGGAAGCCCAGCTTGCCGAAGATGAAGCAAGCTTAGCCAAAGCCCAGGCCCAGCTGACCGATTTAATTAAGGGCGCGCGCCCGCAGGAACTGCGCGAGGCGGCAGCTAAAACGGAATCGGCACTGGCAGATTATAATCAGGCGCATACCGACCGCCTGCGTTACGAAAAACTGTATCAGGACGGCGCCGTGGCACGCCAGCTGCTTGATCAGGCAATAGCGGCAGACGTAGTTGCCGAAAACAGTTTAAAAGCGGCGCGTGAACAGGAAGCGCTTTTAATTGAAGGCAACCGTGAAGATGAAATTGAAGCGCAGCGCCGTGAAACGCAGCGTGCGGCAGCAGCACTTGAAAATACTAAAATAGCATTGGGCGATATGACTTTATACAGCCCGGTAAACGGCGTTGTACTGACAAAAAATTATGAAGTGGGCGAATATGTAAGCGCAGGTATGTCGGTGCTTACGGTTGTGGATTTAAGTGACTGCTGGGTAAGGGTTTACGTGCCTTCTGATGTGCTTGGCGTTATTAAAGTGGGGCAGGAGTGCAGTGTAAAAATTGACGCTTATCCGGACAGGGCTTTTACCGGTAAAATTAAGGAAATCAGCGACAGCGCCGAGTATACCCCGCGCAACAGCATAACAAAGCGTGAGCGCGCAAACAATGTGTTTGCCGTTAAAGTGGCGCTGCCGAATGAGGAGGGCATCTTTAAGCCGGGCATGGTGGCGGATGTTTTAATAAAATGACTGTACGTGAACTGGCAATAGAAACTAAAGATTTAACTTGTAAATTCGGCGATTTTACGGCGGTGGACAGGCTTAACATTAAGGTTTACAGCGGCGAAATTTACGGCTTTCTTGGTTCCAACGGCAGCGGCAAATCAACAAGCATCCGCATGCTGTGCGGCATTTTGAAACCGGCAGGCGGAACCGGCATTGTGCTGGGGTACGACGTAGTGAAAGAACCGGAAAAAGTTAAGGAAAATATCGGTTATATGTCGCAGAAGTTCAGCCTGTACCTTGATATGACGGTGTTTGAAAACCTTGATTTTTATGCCGGTATGTACGGGCTGAAAGGTGAAGAAAAATATGCCCGCATTGAAGAAATGATTGAGCAGATGAACCTTAAAGGCAAACGCAACGAGTTTTCCGGCAATCTTTCCGGCGGGTTAAAACAGCGCTTGGCGCTGGGGTGCGCAATACTGCACAAACCAAAGCTGCTGTTTCTGGATGAACCGACGAGCGCCGTTGACCCCATTTCGCGCCGCAGCTTTTGGCAGATAATCCACGCGCTGGCAATTGGCGGTACTACGATGGTAGTAACAACGCATTTTATGGAAGAAGCCGAACACTGCGACGAAATGGTGTTTTTGGATGCCGGGAAAATGGTTGCCGAAGGCAGCCCCAAAAAGCTGAAAGAAAGCATTAAAGGCACGCTGGTAAGCATTGCCAGTGATGATTCCATTAAACTGCGTGAAGAAATTAAAAAGCGTATTCCGGTGGAAGATGCCTATATTTTCGGGCGCGAACTGCGTGTGCTGGTTGCTCCGCAGGATTTGCCGCTGCTTTCGGACTGGCAGTATAAAATTATTGAACCGACAATGGAAGATGTATTTTCGTACTATCTTGATAAAAAGGGCGGTGGCAAAGTATGAACAGGCTGCTCGCTTTATTAAAAAAAGAATTTATCCAGATGCGGCGCGACCGTTTGACGTTGGTAATTTTGCTGATTATGCCGGTGGTGCAGCTTATAATATACGGCTTTGCCATTAATACGGATGTAAAGCATTTAAAAACGGCGGTGTTCGACCAGTCGTTATCTGCCGAAAGCAGGGAGCTTTTAAACAGCTTTACCGCCAGCGAATATTTTGACCTTATTTACATAGAAGACAGTTTTGAAGACGTTAACCGCAGGGTTGACGCAGGCGATGCCAAGGTAGGCGTAATTATTCCGCCCGATTTGGAAGAAAACTTAAAACATAACAGGCAGACGCCGGTGCAGGTTATTGTAGACGCTACCGATTCCCAGTCAGCGGCTTCGGCTATAGCGGCGGCGCAGTCCATAGGCAATGTAAAATCGCAGGAGGTTTTGCAGGAAAAATACGGCCTGCACAGCAGCCAGACTTCTCTGTATGATGTGCGTGTACGCGCCTGGTACAATCAGGATTTTGTAACGGCGTTTTATATGGTGCCGGGCATTATCGGCGTTGTGCTGACAATGACCATGGTGCTGATAACCTCCATGGCAATTGTGCGTGAAAAGGAAAACGGCACGATGGAGCAGCTTATTGTAAGCCCGCTGCGCCCGTGGGAACTGATACTCGGCAAAATTATTCCTTATATTTTTGTCGGCTATGCGCAGATAACAATTGCGCTGTTTGCGGGTATTATAGTTTTTAACGTGCCGGTGCGCGGCAGCATTACCTTGCTGTATGTTCTGTCGTCGCTGTTTATTACGGCATCGCTGTCGCTGGGGGTTTTAATCTCCAGCTGCTCCAAAACGCAGATGCAGGCCATACAGATGGGCGTGTTTGTGCTGCTGCCGAGCATTATGCTGTCGGGATTTATTTTCCCGCGCGAATCCATGCCGGATTTTTTCTATTACCTGGGAAATTTATTGCCGCTTACGTATTACCTGCAAATTTTGCGCGGCATTTTGTTAAAAGGCAACGGGCTGGAAATTATGTGGCCGCAGGTAATGGCGCTGGTAATTTTTATTTTGCTGACGCTTGGTGCAAGCATTAAAAAATTTGTAAAAACATTGAACTGAAAATGTTATAAAAACCCTCCGGTATGTTATAATTTAGTTGTGTAAATAACAATATTACCGGAGGGTTTATGAATATAGGCGCAAGATTGGAAGCCATAGCGGCGCTGGTGCCGCAAAACTGCGTTGTGGCAGATATTGGCACGGACCACGCTTATTTACTGGTGTGGCTTATGCAGAAGGGCTTAATTAAAGCTGCCATAGCGGCAGATATTGCCGAAGGGCCGTGCAGGGCTGCACAAACCAATATCGGCATGTATGGATTAAAAGATAAAATAGAAGTGCGCCGCGGCAGCGGGCTTACCGTGTTAAAGCCGGGAGAGGCCGACGGTGCGGTTATTGCCGGAATGGGCGGCAGCACTATTGTGCAGATTCTGGAAGAAAGCCAGGAAGTAGCCAAAGCATTGAAATTTTTAATAGTTCAGCCTATGGCAGGCGCGCCGGGGCTGCGCAGGTGGGCGTGTGAAAACGGCTGGCGCATTGCAGACGAAGCGCTGGCGGAAGAACCGCAGCATTTATACGAAATTATTATGCTTGTTCCCGGCAGCGAGCCGCCGCACAGCAGTATAGAATATGAAATTGGCCCGCGCCTTATTGAAAAGCGGCCGCCGCTTTTTGGCAGGCATATTGAAAAACTTTACGCCGCTTACGCAAGAATGCTTAAAAGCATGGCGCAGAGCAGCAAAGCGCAGCAGAGCGGTAAATATAAAAAAATGCAGGAGCTTCTTGCCGGATTGGAGGAATATAAGCATGAGTGCGACTGTGAATGATATAGTAAAAATTATGGACAGCATTGCTCCGCGCAATCTTGCCGAGGAGTGGGATAACGCCGGTTTTTTAATCGGGCGCGGCAATAGTTCCGTAAAAAAAATAATGGTAGCGCTTGACGTATCGCCGGAAGTTGTGCAGCAGGCTGTTGGGCAAAAAGCAGACATGCTGATAACGCATCATCCGCCGATTTTCAAACCGCTTAAAAACATATGCGACAGCAGCTGGCAAAGCGATTTGCTGTTAAAGTGCATAGAAAACGGCATTGCCGTATACAGTGCGCATACAAGCCTTGACAGCGTGCTTGGCGGCGTTAACGATGTGCTTGCGGAAAAGCTCGGCCTGGAGAAAACCGTTTCGCTGGTGAAAAATGACGCTAACTGCGGTGCTTTGGGGCGCGTTGGTTATTTGCCGCATAAAATGGAATTTGAAAATTTTGCGCAGATTGTAAAAGAAGCGCTGGGGCTTTCTTTTGTTACCGGCATAAGTGCAGGAAAAACTGTTTGCAAGGTTGCTTTATGCGGCGGCGCTGGCATTGATTTTATTGCCGAAGCGCTTGAACAGGGCGCGGATACTTATGTGACCGGCGATATTAAATACCATGAAGCCCAGAATGCCGTATTCAGCGGGCTGAACCTTATTGACGCCACGCATCAGGGTACGGAACTGCCGGTTGTGGCGGTGCTGGCCGACAAACTTTCGCTGAGGCTGGCGGCGGCAGGCTTTGCGGCGCAGGTTTTAACGGCGCGCGAAACTTTGCTTTTTAAACAATATTAATGAATTGAGGTACAATAAATGATTAGTGATTTTAAAGCCGGGGCAAAAATTTGCCAGTCGGTGCTTCTGCGTGTTCAGCGCGTGGGCACATCTTCCAACGGCGCGCCTTTTGCACGCGGGCTTGCGGAAGATAACAGCGGCAAAATACCGTTTATTACTTTTGAAGCCGGCATTGTTGAAAAAATGCGCGAGATGGACGGCCCTTCGCCGGTAATGGTAAGCGGCAGCGTGGATATTAACAAATTTTCCGGTGAAATGGCTTTGCAGCTGGTTATAAAAAAATTAAGCGATATCGTTCCGGAGGATGATATCAGCAACCTGCTGCCGGAAGGCGATTTTGACCACGAAGCCTATAAAGATAAATTTGACCGCCTTATAAAAAGCGTTTTAACACCGGGGCTGCGCCTTGTTTTGGATAATGTTTTTGAAGGCGCGGTGTACGAGCAGTTTTTGCGCAATCCGGCAGGAATGAGGCTGCACCACGCTTATATCGGCGGGCTGCTGCAGCATTCTGTTGATGTGGCGGTGCTGGCAATTGCCATGGCGGAATCCATCGGCGGCGTGGATAAAGATTTAATCGTTGCCGGGGCGCTTTTGCACGATGTCGGCAAGCTGCGGGAAATTTCTGCATCCATGGGCTTTCCGTATACAACGGAAGGCAGGCTTTTGGGGCATATCAGTATGAGCGCGGCAATAGTACAGGAAGCGGCTGCCAAAGCGCGGGTTACCGGCCCTAAATTGCAGCAGCTGCTGCATATTATTTTGTCGCATCACGGCGAACCGGAAAAAGGCTCGCCTGTTGCCTGCGCAACCAAAGAGGCCTTTATAGTGCATTATGCGGATGAACTGGACGCAGTTATGAACCAGTTTAAAAAGACGGATAATAAAAATCCGTGGGAATATAATAAAATGCTGCAGCGTTTTTTAATGAGTAATGTGTAAGCAAATAAGGTGATATTATGCTTTACCTGTTTTTGATTATAATTGTTTTGGGATTGCTGGCAGCTATGCTGACAGCCTTTGCTAAACTTATAAGGGATTTGGGAGAGCTTGCTGCTTTGATGCGCGCTTCGGGCAGCGGCACGGAAAATAATGCCGCGCAGGATAAAAACAGCCCCGCAGACAACAGTAGCGGAGTTGTGAATGGCCACCCGTACACTCAGGACGATATTATTTACAAGAACGGGCATTATTACGAAAACGAAAACAGCGAAGACTGGGAAGAATTTGAGTACGAAATAAGCGAAGACGAAAGATTTAAATAATATTTAAAAGTTTATAAAAGCTGAATAAAGCTGCTGCTGAAGAAAACGGCGCAAAGGCGGCGGTGCTGTATGTTAATAATGCCAACACAACTTATGACGCGGATATAGACAGGGCAGTTCTGGAAAACGTGCAGGCAGCACTAAAAACTTCTGCCTGTGAGTATATAGACGGAACTGAGTTTTTAAGGCAGCTTAACGAAAACGGCATTGCCGATATTACTCAGGCCGAAAGAGCTGATATTGCAGATGTGTTTAAAGGCAGCGGCGTTGACTACGTTGTGCTGGTGCAGGTAGAACCTTTCGTACGCAAGGAAAAAGTAACCGTGTTTACGCTTGGTAAAGAGATGACGGCAGTTGTGCCTTTTAAAATTTTTGATGTAAAGAGCGGCAAATACCTTTATAACGGCAAATTTACGGAGCTTGCCAAAGACAGTTCTGTTATCGGCGACGTCGGCAACAAATCTGTCGCGTTAAAAGCGCTTGATTCTGTTAATGGCAAAATCAGCGGAGTAATCGCTTCGCGCCTGGCGCAGGTTAAAAATTAAATGCCTGCGGCCCACATTTTAACCCTTGACTAATTACAGGCTTTGTGCTAAAGTACTGACAGTATGAGTGTGAAAAGCAATCGCTGACGGCTTTGCCGTAAGAGGAAAGTCCGGGCTCCACAGGGCAGAATGCCGGATAACGTCCGGCGAGGGTGACCTCAGGGATAGTGCCACAGAAATGTGTACCGCCTGCTTCGGCAGGTAAGGGTGGAACGGTGCGGTAAGAGCGCACCAGCGGACGGGTAACCGGCCGGCTAGGTAAACCCCATTCGGAGCAAGACCAAATAGGGAAGGGATGAAGCGGCCCGCTGATCCTTCCGGGTTGTGTCGCTTGAGCCTGCAAGTAATTGCCGGCCTAGATAAATGATTGCTGCCGCTTTGCGGAACAGAACCCGGCTTATTGAGCACTCGTATTAAGAATTTAAAAGGCTGGCAGAAATGCCGGCCTTATTTTTTGCAAATTTTCAGCAGAAATTCAAAATAAGATGTTATAATATATAAGAAATTAAAATTAATGTAAAAAACTATTGGCTAAAGGTTGGGTCTTGACAGTGAAACGTATTTCATTTGTTGTTCCTGTATATAATGAAGAAGAAAATTTACATGAGTTTCATAAAAGGCTGGGCAAAGTTATGGAAGCCCTGCCCTATGATTACGATTTAATTTTTGTTGATGATGGCTCAAGCGACAGCAGTCATTTAATATTAGCCGAACTGGCTGAAAAAGACGAACATGTGCAGGTGTATTTCCTTTCGCGCAATTACGGGCACCAGCTTGCGCTGACCTGCGGGCTTGATAATGCCGGCGGCGACGCTGTTATTACCATGGACGGTGATTTGCAGCATCCGCCCGAACTTGTGCCGGAACTTTTAAAGCTGTGGGAGGATGGTTTTCAGATTGTGCAGACGGTGCGTACGGCAACGGAAGACGCCTCTTTTTTTAAAAACATTACGTCAAAGGCTTATTATAAAATTATTAATTCCATGTCCAAAGTGGAAATTACACCCGGCGGCAGCGATTTCCGCCTGATGGACAAAGTTGCTGTGGAAGCGTTCAGACATTACCGTGAACGTGCCCGTTTTATCCGCGGCCTGGTTAATACGCTGGGCTTTAAAGTGGCAACTTTTGAATTTACCGCTCCGCCGCGTTTTGCGGGCCATTCCAAATACAACCTGCGCAAAATGCTGCATTTTGCTCTGGACGGCATTACTTCATTTTCCAATCTGCCGCTGCGCTGGGCATTTTATATCGGCATTGTGTTCGGTTTAATGAGTTTTCTGGTAATTTTACACGTTCTTTATGTAAAATATGTTGCAGATGACGCAGTGCCCGGCTGGGCAACAATGACGGCCAGCGTACTCTTTCTTGGCGGCATTCAGCTTGTGGGCATAGGCATTTTGGGCGAGTATATAGGTCGCATTTTTGAGGAAGTAAAGCAAAGACCACTGTATATAGTAGGCAGACACCTTGGCAAACGGTAGTTCTGGTTTACAAAAGCGGCATTTTGTGCTATAATTTAGCTGTTTATAAAAGCACAAGGAAGTGATGCGGGTGATAAAAAAAGGGTTCCTTTGTTTGGCATTGACATGTGTATTCTGTTTAGCAAACATGGCAACCGCATTAGCCTCGTTTGAATACGGGGATAATGGTCCGGAAGTCCTGGCTATTCAAAAACGCTTGGTTGAATTGAAGTATGAAATCAAATTGCTTGACGGTGATTTCGGTTCTGAAACGGAAGCCGCTGTCAAACGCTTCCAGGCGGATCAACAGTTAGAAGTTGACGGAATAATCGGTGAAGCTACCTATACGGCTTTGATGCAGAAACCTATGCCTCCTAACCGTTCCGGCAGGAGTGCTACTGTAAGAAACGTTATTCGTGCTGCATATGGTGTAATCGGTACACCTTATGTTTTTGGCGGAACGAGTGTATATGGCTTCGACTGCTCCGGTTTTACCCAGTATGCTTTCGCGCGTGCAGGCATCAGCCTTCCGCGTACTGCTGATGTGCAGATGTACAGCGGACGCCAGATTAGTGCCAGCCAGCTGCGCCCGGGCGATTTAATCTTCTTCAGCACTTATGAGCCCGGTCCGTCGCACTGCGGTATTTATCTTGGCAACGGGCAATTCATCCATGCGGGTTCCAGTACCGGCGTAACGGTATCTTCCGCATTTACCGGCTATTGGGGCGCACGTTATTATGGCGCATGCCGCGTTATTTAAAAACATTAATAAACTATCAATAAAGCAGTGCTTTGTTGGTAGTTTATTTTTATCAGCGTGATTATATCTCTGTTTTGTAATATTTTTGTGAAAGCATATTGCAAAAATACCCAAACAGCGCGATTTATTGTATAATAATGCTAATAACAGTTAATGGCGGTGGTAAAGATGGATAAACAAAAAGTTTTGATTGCTGATGACGAAGCGCCGATTAGGGAAATATTAAAAATTTACTGCGAAAAAGAAGGCTTTGATGTAATAGAAGCTGCCGATGGTGCAGAAGCTATTTTGAAGGTTCAGTCGGAAAAACCGGATATTATCATTCTTGATATTATGATGCCTGTGCTGGACGGACTTGAAGTTTGCAAACAGGTACGCAAAATGAGCGATATTCCTATTATTATGCTGACGGCTAAAGATGATGATGACGACCGCATTTTAGGTCTTGAAATAGGTGCGGATGATTATATTACCAAACCGTTTAATAACCGCGAAGTTATTGCAAGGGTTAAGGCCGTTTTACGCAGAAGCTCTGCTGTAAAGAAAGACGAAGCAGGCGGGCGTTCGCATATTGAATACCGCGGGCTCAGCATTGACATGGAAAAATACCAGGTTATTGCTTTCGGTAAAAAAATGACCTTTACCGCGAAAGAAATGGAACTTTTGTGGTGCCTGGCCTCCAATCCCGGCAAGGCTTTTTCGCGCAACCAGCTTCTGGAAACAATTTGGGGCTATTCCTATTACGGCGATACACGCACGGTTGATACGCATATTAAACGTATCAGGCAAAAACTTAATATTCCTTCCGATTCCGATTGGGATATTACAACCATTTGGGGCGTAGGTTACAAATTTGAGGTTAAAGATAAAAAATGAATAAATCTCTGAGTACAAGGCTGATGTACAGCTTCATGGCTCTGATAATGGTTATAGTAGTCGGCGTTACGGCAGGTATTTCCTATCTTATCGCCGATTATTTTTTTAAAACCAACGAGCAGGAGCTGGCAGAAAAAGGCAACGAAATGGCCGCTACGGTAGAATATTTTATGGGATTTTCCAACAGCATGGAAATGCTGAACCGTTATGTATTTGCCGTAGACAGGCTTGTTGGCGCCAGAATATGGCTGTTTGACGATAAATTTGAGCTTCTGGCTGCGTCCAACATCAATACAGATTATAAACAGGACGGTACACGCCCCGGCATTAAGGATTTAACCATGCTGGAAGGCTCTGTTGCCGAAATTGCCAGGGAAATAAAAAGCGGCAAGCTGGATACCAAAGTAATAACCATTTTAAAAGATGTATACAGCGGTAAATCCGTTCAGTCGCAAATCTACCATCCGTATTACAAAGAACAGGTAATGCTGGTAGGCGTTCCTTACGGCAAGCCCGGGCAGGCGCGCGGGGCAATTTTGCTGGCGCAGCCTTTAAGCGGGTTTGACAGCTTTTTGCGTGACATTTACATATATACTTCTATCGTTGCTATTTTGGCACTTATTTTAAGTATGTTCATGGTGCGCAGCCTGGCCAGAACCATCATCAAGCCGCTGGTTTCCATGAAAGACAGCGCCATGGCCATTGCTGCCGGTGACTATACACGCAAGGTTAACGTGCACGGGCAGGATGAAGTGGCACAGCTCGGCAAGGCGCTTAATGCCCTCGGCAACGATTTGAGTGCGTTTGTTGCCAAAACGGAACGCGCCGAAAAAATCCGCCGCGACTTTGTTGCCAATGTATCGCACGAACTGCGCACGCCGCTGACCATTATCCGCGGCTATAACGAGGCGATAAGCGACGGCACTGTTACCGATAAGGACATGATTCAGCGTTACCGCCTTTTAATTAACGAAGAAACAATGCGTCTGGAGCGCATGATAAGGGAACTGCTGGATATAAGCCGCATGCAGGCTGCCGACGAACTTGCGCCTGCCAAAATGCAGCCGCTGCCTTTAGGTGCTATTGTACGCAATGTAGCGGAAAAACTCATGGTGAACGCCGTTGAAAGAAACGTTAAGCTGCTGGTGCATGTTGATGAAAAAATACAAATTATGGGCCAGGGCGACCAGATGGTGCAGCTTGTGCTGATTATCGGCGACAACGCATTAAAATATACGCCGGAAAACGGCACGGTTACGTTTGTAACCGAACTGCAGCCGGATGGCAGCGTGAAAATGACCATTTCCGACCAGGGCCCGGGCATACCGGAAGAAGATTTGCCCTTTATCTGGGAACGCTTTTACAAAGTTGATAAATCACATTCGCGCAATGTGCCCGGTACAGGGCTTGGCCTTGCCATTGCCAGGGAAATTATCCGTATGCATGGCGCTAAAGTGCAGGTATTCAGCAAACTTGGCGAAGGCACGCGTTTTGAAATTACATTCCCTGAAGATAAAGTTATTTCGGAGTGATTGGAGGGGTAAACTTGAAACTTGCATTATTGCAGATGGAAGTTCTGGAAAAAAATAAAGCAGGCAATGTGGAAAAAGCCTGCAATTTGTTAAAGCAGGCCGCGCCGCAGGCTGATATTGCCGTGCTGCCGGAAATATGGACAACTGGTTATTCGCTGGGGCATTTAAGCAAAGAAGCTGAATATCTGAACGGGCCGGTAATTGAAGAAATCAGGAACATTGCCGCCGCAAACAGCTGCGCCGTTGTAGCAGGTTCAATTCCTCTGCGCAAGGGCGACGGCAATGTTTATAATACTACCGTTGTTATAGATAAAAACGGAGAAATTGTTTTCTGTTACAGCAAACTGCATTTGTTCAGCATGTTTAATGAACAGCGTTTCTTTAAGCCGGGCAGCGATTTTAGCGCGTATGAACTGGAAGGCGTAACCTGCGCTTCAACAATTTGCTATGATTTGCGCTTCCCGGAATTATACCGCCACATGGCCATGCAGGGCGCAAAAATAATTTTTGTTCCGGCAGAATGGCCTAAAATCCGCGGCGCTATCTGGGATTTGTTACTGCGTGCACGCGCACTGGAGAACCATACATTTATTGTCGGCGTAAATTGCGCCGGTAAATTTCATGACCAGAAATTTTACGGACATTCTTCGGTAATAGACCCGTTTGGCAAAGTGCTTGCCGTTGGCGGCGAAGAAGAAGAAATTATTTACTGCGATATTGACCTGGCGCAGGTAGATAAAGCCAATGAATATATGAATGTTTTAAAAGATGTTAGGCCGGAGCTGATAAAATGAAGTACAGAATTTTGAGCATGCTGCTGTGCCTGTGCTTTTTTGCGGCTGGGCATGGCTGGGCAGCGCCTGCTTTTGAACCTAAAGACTGCCCGAAAGATTTAAAATATATTTTGGGTATGTATTACGGTAACGGCGAAATGTTTTTGCTGCGCGAAAGTAACGGAGAAGTTGAGCTGGTTTACCGTTTCGGGCAGAATGATTACACTTTTGCCGGCAGTAATGTTTATCCTCTTTATAAGGAACATTTTGACTCGTATACAATAAATGAAAGCGGGCCGCTAAATCATTTGGATGCCGCAGTACGTATTGAACGCAGCCGTGAAGGTTACGGTGTAAGCTGCAGTGTTGGCGGCAACCGTTACAGCCGCCGCTTTTTGGCCGGTGAAAACGGCAGACCGTTCCGCTTTGCACCTGCAAGCGACTGGCAGGCATTAAAAGCTGCGGCAGACGCTGCCGTAATGCCTGCGCAGCTTGGCACCGGGCAGCAGGCACAGCTTGTTGATTTGGCACAGGCAGTACCGGGGCTTAAATTTGACTTGCGTTATGCGCAGGCAGATAACTGCTTCGGCCAGGCGCTAACCGATGACCAGCGTGCATTTTTGGATGCAGACGCTGCACAGGCACTGGCGCAGGCACAGCAATATTTAAAAACCTATGGCTACGGTATTCTGGTATGGGAGGCTTACCGCCCGTGGTCGGTTTCCAAACTTGCTTATGACGCACTGCCGGCAGATAAAAAATCCATGCTGCCAGCGCCGGAGGTTGGTTTCAGCCATAATACCGGGCGCAGCATTGATGTAAGCCTGTATTTGCTTGCAACAGGCGAAAATGCCGGTATGATCAGCGGGTTTGATGAACCCTCCGTGCGTCAGTACGCATCTTTTGCGGGCGGCACAACGCTTGAACGCTACCGCCGTGATTTGCTGCGCAGCGCCATGCAGATGGCAGGCTTTACGGCAAGCGAAACTGAATGGTGGCATTTTGATTACGGAGATATCAAAGGATTTGCACATTTGAATGTAAAACCGCACTAACAGGCATTTACAGTATCTGTAAATGTGTTATAATATTTACGAAAAAACATAATTAATTATGGGGTGACATATAATGAACGTTTATGATTGCGCGAACGAACTGGCTAAAGCATTAAAGGAAAGCCATGAATTTAAAAAATTACAGGAAGCAAGAGTTGTTCTTAAAAAAGATGCTCAGGCTGAAGAGCTTGCCAATGATTTTATTAAATTAAGCTCTGAAATTGAACTTGCCAAATATCAGAAACAGGAAGTAGATAAAGAAAAAGAAGAAAAGCTGCAGAAACTTTCTTCTTTGCTGAGCCTGAATCCGACCGCCATGGAATATCTGCATGCGTTTATGCGTTTTCAGATGATGATGGCCGATATTACTAAAACAATTAATGACGTTGTAAAGGAAGCTGTCGGTGAATAATTCCGTTAATCTGTTAGCAGAAGTTTTAAAAGAAAAAATGCCAGGCAGGGTTTATTGCTGTGAACCAATGAGCAGGCATACTTCGTTTAAAATCGGCGGCCCGGCAGATGTGCTTGTACAGCCGGAAAATTCGGAGGTGCTTGCCTTTGCCCTTGCAGCTGCCAAAGATTACGAAGTGCCGGTAACCATTCTCGGCAACGGCTCCAATGTGCTTGTGCGCGATAAAGGCATCCGCGGGCTGGTTATTCAGCTTGGCAATGCACTTAAAAGTTTCCGCCGTGAAGGCAACAGACTGTTCTTCGGTTCCGGTTATTCGCTGGCTTTGGCGTCACGCAAAGCGTGGGAATGCGGTTTAAGCGGCATGGAATTTGCCGTTGGCATTCCGGGAAGCATTGGCGGCGCCGTTTACATGAATGCTGGTGCGTATAACGGTGAAATGAAAGGCGTAGTTGAAAGCGTAGCCGTTATGGATATGAACGGCAGGGAGTTTGTGCTTACCGCTGCGGATTTGCAGTTTGGCTACCGCAAAACAAGTTTGCAGGAAAGCGGCTATATTATTACCGAAGTTTGCCTTAATATGCAGCCCGGCGACAAAGACGCCATTAAAGCCATGATGGACGATTTCAGCAGCAGGCGCATCAGCAAGCAGCCGCTGGAAATGCCAAGTGCCGGCAGTATGTTTAAGCGCCCGCCGGGATATTTTGCCGGAACGCTTATTGAAGAAGCCGGACTGAAAGGCTATAAGGTTGGCGGCGCGCAGGTTTCGCCCAAGCATGCAGGTTTTGTTGTAAACTGCGGCAACGCCACGGCGGCAGATGTTTTGCAGCTGATAGCGGATGTGCGTAGAGTAATTATGGAAAAAGCCGGTGTGGAACTTCATCCGGAAGTGCTGGTTATCGGCGAAGAATAAAAAATTTTTCAAAGAGCGGCTGCAAAGCCGTTCTTTTTTGTACAGGGCAGTGTTATTGTAGTTGCCCGCTTGTATATGTTATAATAAGCTATCACAGAAAGAGGTATTTTATAAAGAATGGATAATGTTTACGATTTAGTGGAAGATTTTTACGGGCATGACCCGGGCTGGAATTTTCTGCTCCGTCGGGAATACGCCGAGGGCTTTCTGCGTATAGAAGCATGGCATGGAAAAACGCCGGAAGAATTGTATGATATATGGGACCAGCTGACAATGCTGTGCCTTTACCTTGGTAATACGGAACTTATGCTTGGCGATATGAGCGCGGATGATTTTGTGGACTGCATTGCCTGGTGCGGCCGCAATGTATCCGAATTTGACGCCGATTATGAGCATACAAAATATTTTCTGGATACCTGCGTGAGGCTGTACGCCTATTTACAGAAGAAAAATGTAATTTCTGACGCCGGTGCTCCGCTTGAAGCGGAAGAAAAACTGCTGGCTGGCGGAAAAATGAATATTGTGAATCCGGACGGCAGTTTTACTGATGAAAATAAAGACCGCCGCCTGTTTACGGTGCCGGATGCTTCCAATAAAATATTTTTAAACGTAAATGAACGGATGCAGGAAATTTATGCGGCAATGCATGAGTTTTTTACTGAAAGCAGGTTCAGCGTTGATTTGGAACGCGCTTCCGTGCTGTATCATGGAATTTTTGGCAATGCCATTAACGAGTCGGCAAAAAGCAGGCAGGAAGCCTTTAATTCATTTTGGGATTATTTTTTGCTTGATTACCGTTTGATGCTGCGCGATATGCACCCGCTGGAATATTTTTACGAAACTGTATGCAGCAGTGACAGCCGTTACTACGATGCAGGCTTTGCCAAGCGCAACAGCGATATTTTAAAGGAAATTATTTCTGCGCGCCTGGTGCTGTTTACTGTGGAAGGTTTTGGCGAAGAAGGCATGTATTTATGCCGCGATTTTCTTACAAACGAAACGTATCAGCTTAATTTGCCGTTAACCGAAGATATTGATACAACTGATATGCTGTTTATCGGGCATTTGTTTTACAACGATAATATGCTTACCGAAAATATGCGCGGCTACAAGATAGACAACATAAACGCTTTATGCCTGCGTGATACTTTAAAACGCGCTTATAAATGGGTAAGCGTACAGCAGAAGGAACCGGACTGGCAGTGGTTCAGCGAGTATTATCCTATGGTGCTGCGCAATATGCTGTTTTTATATGCGGCAGGCATTGCGCATAAAAACTTTAACAACTATACGGAACATACCGCATTTGCGGCAGCGCCTTACAGTGATGAAACGCTGGTTGCCGGTATTTTAAAAAATATTATGCTGAAAAATTACTTTGCACTTGCAGATGTGCGCCTGGCAACGCAGATGTGGTGCGATTTGCAGGCTGCTGGTGCAGATTTGGCTGCTTACAGCGAAACGGTATGGGCAGCAGGCATAATTTATACATTTGTAAAACTTAACGGTGCCTATACTTTCTTCGATGAACGCATTGCCGGCTTTTGCGGAACGGAAGTGGCTGCCATGCAAAAGGCTTCCGAAACGATATGCGAAGTGCTGCAAATAGAGAAGCATGACCCGCGTTACAGCAACGAAGAAGGCATTTTGGCAATGCTCATGAGTGCTTACATGTAAAGGAGAACTTTATGAAATGTAATTTTTGCGGCAGGGAAGTGCCTAAAGGTACAGAAGAATGCCCATATTGCCATTACAGATTCGAGCAGGAAGCAACGATACTTAATCCGCGCGAGCGTGATGAGTTTGAAGGCGTAACCATTGACGAAAGCGGTTATGAAGAAAACGCTGCCGGAAATAATGGCACAAGAAGCCCCGAATACAGGCAGACTTATGAATACCACAGCGAAGAATACAGCAGTGCGCGCAGCGGCAGAGGCCCTAAAATTTACGTTAAAAACCTTGGCTGCGGCGGTGGGCTGCTTACCGCTTTGCTGGTTATCTGCGTACTGATTGGTTTGTTTATTTTCTTTATGCCGCTGTTTGTTATAATAGCAGGCATTGGCCTGATTTATTATTTCATCAGCAGCTTTTTAGGATGATAACAAAAAAACTGCGCTTCAATCCGTATAAAACGGAAAGAAGTGCAGTTTTTATTTTGCGCGTAAGTTTTACAAAATTTCGTCGCGGACAAGCTGGTTAATCATTTTTTGCTTGCCAAGAACCCATAATAAATCGCCTTTTTCGAACACAAGCGAAATATTGGGGTTTACTATGGTATAGCTGCCGCGTTCAAGCCCTATTACAAGGCAGTGCCATTTGTTGCGGATATCGGTAGATTTTATGGACTTGCCAAGCAGCGGTGAATGTTTGTCAACCGTAATGGCGCAGGGCATAAAAGCAATATCGTGGCGGCCTTCAGCTTCGTTAACAAGCATAAACTGGCGCATGCTTACGGGAGAATCGAGCATGGTAAGGCCAAGATTTTTATTTTTTATGGCGGCATTTAAAAGTTTAAAATGCGCTTTAGTGCCGATAATTAAAAGCTTTGTTCCGGCAGTGATTGTAAAGCTGCCGCCCGGCATATCGTGAATCTGCCTGCCGGTATCGGCCTGCAAAACATTACAGCCGTAAGATTCGCGCAGGGCGAGATTCAGCAGGGTCTGCCCGGCAGTAACGGAACCTTCTTCCACTTTGTAGTGGGCTAACTGCAAATCTTCGTCAAACCAGCCGTAAGGAGTGTGTTCGCCCGATTCTTTTAAAGCCTGGCGGTGTTTTAACATATGGCGCTCGTTAAGGTTAACCAAAAAGCGCGATTCCATACGCAGGTATTCGCCCATCAGCCAGTCGGAAGAAGAAATAAAGTAAGCCGTAATTAAGGTTGCGGCGGCGGCAAAAAATTCAGACAGGTTTAAAATCCAGGCAAATACAAAGAAGATAAAGCCTGCGGCAGCAATAATTTTTAATAGGATGAGCACCATAAGCGGAATATGGTTGCTGCGTTTTTCAAACCACAGTACGGAAAACAGTTCCGAGCGCCTGGTGCGGTTAACGGGGATAGCACGCAAAAACGGTGCCGCTATAATAAAGGTAAGTACGGCGGTAATAATATCTGCGTAAGGCAGTTTTAAACTATCGCGCAGGTAACCGCTTAAATAATATTCCGCAAACAGCGCTATCGCCGTCAGCAGTGTTGTAAAAATCAGCATGCGCGTAAAATATTCCCGCAAAAAATTGCTCCAGTCCGTGGTGGCTCTGGTGCTGATATTTTTTTCAGTGTAACGGTCAAGCCAGTCGTTAACACGCTGCGGCAGCAGGCGGCGGATAATTTTATAAGCCGGGTCGGCAGCCATAATGCAGAACGGCGTGGTAAAAGTCGTCATAACAGATACGGCAACGATGATAGGATAAATAAAATCGCTGATAACGCCGAGGCTCATGCCTAAAGAAGCAATAATAAAAGAAAATTCACCAATCTGCGCCAGGCTGAACCCGCACAAAATTGAAGTTTGCAGGTTTTGCCCGGAAAGCAGCACGCCGCCGGCGGAAAAAATAAGTTTGCCGGCAATGGTAACGATAATAAGCACGATAATGGGCAGCCAGTATTCCACAAGCAGTGCCGGGTCTACCAGCATGCCGACGGAAACGAAGAACACTGCGCCGAAAATATCTTTTACCGGGGTGAAAAGGTGCTCGATTTTTTCGGAATTCGGCGCTTCTGCAATAAGCGAACCCATTATAAATGCGCCAAGTGCAGCGGAAAAGCCGAGATGCGTTGCCAGAACAACCATGCCGAGGCAAAGGCCGATGGAGGTAACTAGCATCGTTTCGTTGTTCATCAGTTTCAGCGAGCGTTTATAAAAGGTAGGAACAAGGTAAATGCCAAGCACAAACCACAATACCAGAAAGAACAGCAGGCGCATAACGCTGGCCAAAAGCTCCGTGCCGGAAATGCCTGCTGATGCGGCAAGCGTTGAAAGCAGTACCATCATAATAATACCGGCAATGTCTTCAACAATTAAAATGCCGAAAACCATTTCGGTAAAGCGTTTGCCTTTCATTTTTAAATCTTCAAAGGCTTTTATAATGATGGTTGTGGATGACATGGAAAGCATGCCGCCCAAAAACAGGCTGTTCATGTGGCTCCAGCCCATAAGCGCGCCCGCGCCGTAGCCAAGTGAGAGCAGACCGGCAATTTCCACTATGGTTGCAATAAAGGCGGTATTGCCAACTTGTTTCAGCTTGTTAAAACTGAATTCCAGCCCAAGTGAAAACATTAAAAAGATAATGCCTATTTCCGACCAGGTGTGGATGTTGTTAAAATCCGTAACCGTCGGGAAAAAGGAAAAATGCGGGCCGGTAATGAAACCGGCAACGATGTATCCGAGTACAAGCGGTTGATTGAGCTTTTTAAAAAGAATGGTAGTAATGCCTGCTACCAGCAAAATCATAGCGAGGTCGGAAACGATTGGTGGTAAATGCGCCATCTAAGGTTCCTCCTTACTTTTGTAAAATAAGATAAGCGACAAATAAAAAGAAATGTTGTATAATAAAATAGGTTTAACGTTTATAAGCGGCAGTAAAAAACGCCGCTATATTATTATACAATGACACAGTGCTTTTTAACAAGGCATACTGTTTGCAAAATATTTGAAAATACGGAGGCAAAGCATGAATACAGATTTGATTTTGATTAACGGCGATATAGTTGACCGTAAAGAAGGGCTTATTGAATACTGCGACCGCGGGCATCAGTTTGGCGACGGTGTTTTTGAAATTGTGCCGGTTTATAACGGCAAGGTTTTTGGCATGATTCCGCACATGGAAAACCTTTTTACTTCCGTAACGCGTTTAAAAATACCTGCCGTTTATATGGTGGAAGAACTGGTTGAGTTTCATGAAGCGTTAATAAAGGCCACCGGTATGGAAAACGGCGAAATTTATACGCAGGTTACACGCGGCAGTGCGCCGTTCGGGCTGGCTTTCCCGGAAATGAGCGTGCCGCAGCTTGTAATGCAGCCTGTTTTTACAGACCGCTCTCAGCTTGCGGAGGCTCAGCAGAAAGGTGTAAAGCTCATTACCGAAAAAGACCTGCGCTGGCAGCATTGCGACGTTAATACCTTAAACCGACTGCCGGAAGTAATGGCACGCCAGAAAGCAGCCATCAGCGGTGCTTTTGACGCTTTGTTTGTACGCGACGGAAAAATTACCGAAACCACCGAAAGCAGCTTTATGCTTGTAAAGGATGAAGTTTTGTGGACGGCTCCGGAAAACGAAAACATTCATAAAAATATTACTCGCAAAGTAATTAAAGAACGCCTGGCGCTTGATTTGGGCATGCCGGTTGTAGAGAAAAATTTTGACGTGGATTTTGCGTTAAAAGCAGAAGAAGCCTTTATATGCGGACCGCGCTGCGAAATTGTGCCCGTAGTTAAAATAGACCGCAAACTGCTGAACGGCGGTGAAGTGGGCAAAGTAGTGCCGCAGCTTTTAGAGGCTTATAAAAATTTTGTTGCCAAAGAATGCCCGGCAAGGTAATTAATTATGGATAAAACTTTAGTGCGCGGGGTAATGCTTATTGCTCTGACGGTTGTTTTGCAGTCGCTGCGCCTTTTTATACCGCTGCCGCCAATGGCAAGCATGTTTTGTATAGGTACGCTTGTTAATATGATGCTTGCCGTTACAGTGCGCCTTGCTGGTTTAAAACCGGCACTGCTGGCAGTTGTGCTGCTTCCGTTTTTCGCATATTTGCAGGGGCAGCTGCCAATACCGCTTTTAATACCGGTAGTTATCGGCGGCAACGCCGTGTTTGTGCTTATCTGCCATTGGGCATGGCACCGCGGGCTTATGCTGGCGCCGCTTGCCAAAACAATCTGCATGTTTACGTCAAGCCTTGTGCTTTTAAAAGTGCTGGCGCTGCCTGAAAAAATGGTATTTGCCATTGGCTTTATGATGGGCTGGCCGCAGATGATAACAGGTATTTGCGGCATATTGCTGGCACGGTTAATTACAAAACGCACCGAAAATTTTTAATATGGGGGCATTGTTATGGATACAAGAGTGGTACTTTTGGGCATTATTGTAGAAAACACTGCCGCTGTTGAAGAACTGAATGCTATTTTGCATAATTACGGCAGTTATATTATCGGGCGCATGGGGCTGCCCTACCGCGAAAAAAATCTGCATATTATCAGCATAGTTCTTGATGCGCCGCAGAACATTATCAACGCGCTTGCAGGAAAAATAGGCATGCTGCCGGGAGTTACGGCCAAAGCGCTTTATGCCGGAAAACAGGCTTAGTCCTTAATGCCTTAGGGCTTTTTTATAGGAGAAATACTGACAGGGAAGGTTCGTCCTGACCTTTAAGGAGGAAAATCAAATGTATGATGCAAAATCAATGAAGGCCGAAGAATTTATTGACCATAACGAGATTATGGCAACATTGGAATATGCAGCAGCCAATAAAAACAACGCTGCCCTTATTTCCGAGATTATTGAAAAGGCAAAACTGCGCAAAGGCTTAAGCCACCGTGAAGCAGCGGTACTGCTGGACTGCAAACTGGAGGACAAAAACGCGGAAATTTTTGCGCTGGCAGAACAGATAAAAAAAGATTTTTACGGCAACCGCATTGTTATGTTTGCACCGCTCTATCTTTCCAATTACTGCATTAACGGCTGTGTGTACTGCCCGTATCACAGCGTAAACAAACATATTGCGCGCAAAAAACTCACGCAGGATGAAATCCGTACCGAAGTTATTGCCTTGCAGGATATGGGGCATAAACGCCTGGCACTGGAAGCCGGTGAAGACCCGGTTAATAACCCTATTGAATATATTCTTGAATCAATTAAAACAATTTACAGCATTAAACATAAAAACGGCGCAATCCGCAGGGTAAACGTTAATATTGCCGCAACTACGGTTGAAAATTACCGCAAATTAAAAGAAGCCGGTATCGGCACCTATATTCTTTTTCAGGAAACCTATCATAAAGAAAGTTATGAAAAACTGCATCCCTACGGGCCGAAAAGCAATTATGCCTACCATACTGAAGCAATGGACAGGGCAATGGAAGGCGGCATAGACGATGTCGGTCTTGGCGTATTGTTCGGGCTTGAACTTTACCGTTATGAATTTGCAGGGCTTTTAATGCACGCAGAACATCTGGAAGCAGTTCATGGTGTTGGCCCGCATACTATCAGCGTTCCGCGTATTTGCCCGGCAGATGATATTGACCCGTCTGCTTTCGATAACAGTATCAGCGACGATATTTTTGAAAAACTTGTTGCCTGCATCCGCATCAGCGTGCCTTACACCGGCATGATTGTATCAACCCGTGAAAGCCAGCGCGCCCGCGAAAGAGTGTTGCACCTTGGTATTTCGCAAATCAGCGGCGGTTCCCGCACCAGCGTTGGCGGCTATGCCGAGCCGGAAAAAGAAAATGATTCGGCCCAGTTTGATGTAAGTGATAACCGTACACTGGATGAAGTTGTTGGCTGGCTGATGGAACTTGGCTATATTCCGAGCTTCTGTACTGCCTGCTACCGCGCAGGGCGTACCGGCGACCGCTTTATGAACCTCTGCAAGAGCGGGCAGATTCAAAACTGCTGCCACCCCAATGCGCTGATGACCTTAAAAGAATATCTGGTAGATTACGCTTCTCCGCATGTAAAAGAACTGGGTGACGAACTTATTGCCAGGGAAATTCATAATATTCCCAACGAAAAAGTGCGCGAACTTGTGGAACGCCATTTGAAGGATATTGAAGAAGGCGAACGCGACTTCAGAATTTAAAATTGACATTTATAATCATATCGAATAAAATTTATATGTGTATTTAATGTTCAAGCCGCTTTTTACAAGCGGCTCATTATTTTTGAAAGGCGTTGATATTTTGCTGGAAAATCTGTTCAAACTTAAAGAAAACGGTACCAATGCCAAAACGGAAATGATGGCCGGGATTACAACTTTTATGACTATGGCTTATATTCTGGCTGTAAACCCCGCTATTTTATCCGCATCCGGTATGGATTCCGGCGCCGTATTTACGGCAACTGCCATTGCCTCCTGCATCGGCACGCTGTTTATGGCGTTTTTTGCCAATTATCCGTTTGCGCTGGCGCCCGGCATGGGCCTGAATGCATTTTTTGCCTATACTGTCGTAGGGCAAATGGGGTATTCGTGGCAGGTTGCACTGGCTGCCGTATTTGTTGAAGGCATTTTGTTTTTCATCCTGTCGCTTACAAAAGTGCGTGAAGCAATTTTTAACTGTATACCGTTTTCGCTTAAATATGGTGTTACCGGCGGCATCGGTTTGTTCATTGCTTTTATCGGCCTGCAAAACTCGCACCTTGTTGTGGACGGCGCAACGCTGGTAAGCATTTATCCGTTTAAAGCGTCGCTTGCAAGTGGAGAGTTTTATACAACCGGTATCGGTGCGCTGCTGGCGCTGGTGGGCGTAATTTTAACGGCTGTTTTAATGATAAAAAATGTGCGCGGCGCAATTTTGCTGGGCATACTTATTACCTGGGGCCTTGGCATAATAGCTGAAGTAACAGGCATTTATATTCCCAACCCTGCTAAAGGAGCATTTTCGGTAATGCCGGATTTTTCTAACGGCTTATATATACCGAGCCTGATGCCGAGCCTTATGCAGATGGATTTCAGCTATATTTTTACCTTTAATTTTGTTACTATAATGCTGTCGTTTATGTTTGTAGATTTGTTTGACACACTGGGTACTTTAATCGGTGTTGCTTCCAAAGCCAATATGCTCGACAAGCAGGGACGCCTGCCCAGAATCAGAGGTGCGCTGCTGGCTGACTCTGTTGCAACATCGGCAGGTGCTGTGCTCGGCACATCTACGGTAACAACTTTTGTTGAAAGTTCTTCCGGTGTTATGGCTGGCGGCCGTACAGGCCTTACTGCTGTTACCGTGGCAATACTCTTTTTGGCCTCTTTGCTGTTTGCACCGGTATTTTTGGCAATACCTGCGTTTGCAACGGCGCCGGCGCTTATTATTGTAGGCTTTTTAATGCTGGCTACCGTTTTAAACATTGATTTTAACGATATGGGTGAAGCAGTGCCCGGTTTTATTGCCATTATTGCCATGCCGTTTATGTATTCAATTTCCGAAGGCATTGCGCTTGGTATAATTTCTTATGTGGTTATCAATGTTCTTTCCGGCGCGGCCGGTAAAAAGAATATCAGCGGTATTATGTATATACTGGCATTTTTGTTCGTTTTGAAATATATTTTCGTTTAAAACTTAAAATTGCTATGGCAGGGGCCGGATAACTTCCGGCTCTTTTTTATTGCCCAAATTGCGGGCTGAGCGGAACAAAGCCTTGTCAGATTAGTTAAAAACGCAGGAGCGTAATGTAAAATTTCGGTTAAGCAATGCTTTGAAAAAATGCGTATTGAAACCTTTTATAAGTTTCTACCTTAGCGCGGCGGGGGTTCGGGGTATTGCTGCGCAGACGGTGAAAAAGCGAAAAATTCAGATTTATCTTCAAAAGTGGTCTTTACAGGGGGGGGCAAACGTGTTATAATGAGGCTGTATAAAAGACTGGGTAGTCAAAAAACCTTCTCCTCAGGAACGTTTTTCAGGTTTACTCAATACTTTATACAATAAGGCTTGCCGTTTCCTCAGGGGCAGGCCTTCACTGGGGTTTATAAACCGCAGCAGGAAGAAAAAATGTAATTAAGCGTTTGCAACGGTAGAGGAAACCAGGAGACTCGCACTTAAAGCAGATGCCGAAAGCAGAAATTTCTTCCCCAAGCGTTTTATAAAAATAAAATGTGTTTTTCTAAAGGGAGGAAAACAAAATGAAAAAATCTTTAGTACTTGCAATGGCTATGGCTCTCGGCGTAACTGCATCCGCAT
>ENA-OOWN01000337-OOWN01000337.1-human-gut-metagenome-genome-assembly--contig:-NODE-337-length-41691-cov-2.469041_pt1 | contig 41691 bp, 40 predicted proteins | sample MGYA00241406_ERZ501319 | MGnify/ENA primary metagenome ERZ501319 (study PRJEB25962, sample SAMEA2042734) | human gut metagenome | biome: human gut; feature: human-associated habitat; material: faeces... | reverse complement strand
GACGTGATAGGTCTCAGAACATTGAGTAATCCTATCGATAAGATTATCAGCCGACCAGTAAGAGTACCATCTGTAGATTTGAAGAGTCCACAGGTGATTCAGCGTCATGTAAACTCATTCCTTGTTCGTGCCTTTGGCGTGTTTACCGAAGGTGCCAATGGTGGACGCCTGACACAAAAAGTAGCAGACTATTATACCCCATTTGAAGTGAAGGTTATCAACGGCAAGATTGAGTTTGTGAAGGACAATTCAAGTAATGCCGACCCTAACGACCTGCTTGGCGATCCAAAGGGAACAATGTATGAGAAATTCAACATTCTCTGTTCCAAGCAACTTGAACCAGAGGTACGTGAGGACCTGATGAAACTTTTGAGTGGTACGGTTTATGAAGATCAAATCAATCAGGTAGTCAAGAATGCGCAGGAAATCAACGAGCGTTGCTATTCTGAACTGCGCAACAAACTGATAGACTATAAAACTGCATTTTCTGGAGGTGGTCCTATCACGGACAAATTCCGCATCAAACTGAAAATGCAGTATATAGAGGTGTTGTATAAGCGACTGTTGAACTTCTGGGCAACCAGTCGTTTCACTCCGAATGCCAATATGCCGGTCAACGTGCTCACGCTCGATTTGAACAGCAATGGCAAGAAGGACTTCTTTACTCCTATGACATCATCCAATCCATCCTACTCATTGCGTGATGCCATCGCTCAGTATGCACCGGGCAACAGCGTGGCTGTGGATGGTGTGGTATATATTGTTCGTGGTATAGAAATCACCAATATGTATGATGACAACCACAAGACATACAAAACCATCTATCGAAACAGTGACAAGACGGTGATCAATGATTCTACGCTCAGTAATCAGATCAAATGGACTGTGAATGATAACTATGGGCTGGAACTGATTCAGCCAGTTGGTTTCATGCCAGATATGAATGAGGACAAGACCCGAATTATGGACAGTAATGTCTATACACGAGTTAGTGCTCAGCTGATTGATGCTGATGACTGGGCAAACAATGTGACGGAACCTCATCTTTTCTCTGTTCGCCCTAATAGTGATTCAGGCAATGCCAAGATACTCTATTACAACGAAGGTAAGGGATATGGATATTGCTTCTGTCCTAAGTGTGGACGTACCGTATTGGAGGAAGATGTAGCAGACAAGGATGAACCATTGAAGTTCCCGTATGAGTTTAACAATATAAAGCCTGAAAAGAAGGAAGGAAAACCAGAGAAGCCAAAATACCATTTCGCCATCACCGGTAAGGAAATGCGCAAAGCTTGCTGTTGCTCACATGAAGCCTCAAAGGTGAAGCGCAATGTGATTATTGGCGACACAATACAAACCGACTATAGCGAGATTCGTATTCGCCATAAGGGAAAGAACAAATGGATGTCTAACCGTGATGAGGAGGAGAACCTGCTCTTTACATTGGGTATAGCCTTCACTCAGACCTTGGTGGACATTCTGGGCAAAGAACGTGGAGCCGTTGACTTCGCCATCATGCCAAACGGTCATCTCTGTATCTTCGACTGTAATCCTGGAGGAGCTGGCTATGCTAATCAAATGGCTAACATTCAGGTAATGAAGGATGTCATCAAGGCTACGAAGAAACTCCTGATGGAAGCTCGTGAGAAGAAATCAAAGGATATGCTCCTCGACAAGTTTACACTCAGATATGCCAAGTTCGTAGATGTAGATGCTGCTTTGGCTTGGATAGAAGAAGAGGAAGAAGTGGGTGATACCGTTCCTCAAAACATCCAGGATGCATTCCCTGGTGCTTCGCCATCACAGACCACATTATACGATTTGGAGAAGGCATTTGCTGCATCCCATCAAGAACTGGTTCTGTTTGCTGACAATGACTATGCCGAATGGGATTATGAGGATAGAGAAAACGGATGGCAACCACAGTTCATGAATCGTTTTGTGATAAAGAGCCAGACTACGACTTTCTGTCTGATGGAATCGGAACAGACAGCAATAGTGGAACCTGTTGTGGCAATGTGCCGTGAGATAAAAGCATGGGCAAAAGGGAGCGATGTCAAAAAGATGAAGAATCCATGGGCAAGCAAGGGCCTCTACCCTATTGCTTACATTGACGGCAACCTTTACTTCATGAGCAGCAAGGAACATGCACAACTGAATGCACAATGGGGCAACGACACCATGTTCTTTGTTCGCACGGATAATCCTATTGCTTCTGCGAAGTCTATGGACTTGTCTTATAAACCATCGGCTATGCTGCTGAAACTGGCTGGTGATGAGTTCAAGGAGATTCATACCTATCAATTGGGTGAAATTCTCCAAACAAAATCGAATGGTCTCATTGATGAGTTCATTTCCTATGCTAAGCAGAACGGTGGTAGTTTGAAGATTAGCTATCAGGACGAACATCTGAAGAGTATCATGGGTATGATGATTACCCTACAGACCGTCTGGCACATTGTGAAACAGATTGGTTCAAACTTCGACATCGAGTACAAGGTTGAAGCCTACAGAGACGACAAGGGCAATGCAAACAAGATATGCACCAACATGCCATCTTCTGAAGTGCGCGACAAATGGTTGACGAACTTCACAAATGCATGGATAGATGACCTCAAATATGATCAGAACATAGAAGGTCATTTACTCCCTGTCGTTTCCGTTCCTAAGCGTACCCTCACCCATTGGCGTGTTTTGTCAATTACTTGTGGTAACAAGAAGCTCTCTATCTATCCAGATGGAGGTTTCATCAACGAGTGGAACATTGCCCGTCAGCCAAATGGCGAACGATTTGAAGTAGAGACAATAACCTACGATACAAAGATTTATCTCTATCGTAATAAGGATATTAAATTTGATATAGCAATAGAAGATACGAAATGAATTTAAGAGATATAGTCACATTATTCAAGAATCACCAAATCCAATATGGGCTAAATGGTGATTCTGAAAACCAAATGCAAGAATTATATAAATGGGAATTGGTGTCCAAACAAAATGGACACCCAGACCCTAATGCTGTAGATTTTTCTAAAGAGATTAATTCACTGGAATTTAAGAATCTATGTTTTAGTTCACAGATTACCGCAATTAGAAATTTTGTGAAATATGAACCAGAAGAGTATAGAAAACTCTTTAGAGCACTATTTGATGAAAATATCCTTCTACAAGAAAGAATAGAAAACTTTACTGAAAGCTGCAAAACATTATGGGATGATAAGATCAAAGCAAAGTTTACCAATCATACTAGTGCAATGTGTGATGAGCGACTTATCAGTTGTTTCCTGACATTCCATAATCCTCAGAAATATACTTTTTATAAAAATGATGTATATAAGAATTTATGTAAGCTTTTAGGGGTTAAGCCACGAAAGGCAGGTCTAAAGCTTGTTCATTTTTACGAATTACTGGATCAATACGTTATTCCAGAGATTGAGAAAGAGAATGAATTGATTTTGTCCATCAATGACGAAATAAAGAATAATGGATGTATTCAAAGTATGCCACTTACAGCTCAAACGGTATTGTGGTACTATAATAGGACATTATTAAAAAATACAGATACTGACAAGGAAGATAATGAAAATGATCTTGTTGAAACAAAAATAGACAGCACTATGATGTATCAAAAATATATTGACTTGCTTAAAGAGAGCAAGAACTTAGTTCTGACGGGTGCTCCTGGTACCGGTAAGACCTTTATGGCTCAGGCCATAGCAAAAGAAATGGGATGTGGTAAGGACGAAATGTGCTTTGTGCAATTTCATCCCTCTTACGACTATACTGATTTTGTAGAAGGTCTAAGACCTATCATGATGTCTGAAGGACAGATGGGATTTGAGCGTAAAGATGGAATTTTCAAAGAGTTTTGCAAAAAAGCTATCAAGAATTTGGAGGACAGCAAAAAAACTCTCACTGAGTTATCGGAAGAAAAATCACTGAATGATAAATATAATACAGTTATTGATAAAATTAATAATGGTGATTTGAATGAATTTAAGCTCAAAACAAACGGAAAATCCATGGAAGTAGTTAAGGTTACAGACTTTAATAACATAGAACTGAAAACTCCTGGAACTAGTAGTAATCGTACTTATACCGTTTCTTTTGACAGATTGGCAAAACTTGCAAAAGTATTTACTACAACAGAGTCTTTGAACAATATTTCAAACATTAGCGATGCTGTAAGGGATGCTATTGGAGGTTGTCATGCTTCAGCTTACTGGGCTGTACTTAAAGAAGTGTACAAACAAAAGAACATTTCAACATTAACAGCAAGTAACGTAGTCAAAAAAGATTTTGTTTTCATCATTGATGAAATCAATCGTGGAGAGGCTTCAAAAATATTTGGTGAACTATTCTATGCCATTGACTCAGGTTATAGAGGCAAGAAAGATATTCGAGTAAAGACTCAATATCAGAACCTTGTCCCTGAAACAGATGTATTTGCAGAAGGATTTTATATTCCTGAGAACGTATTCATTCTTGGTACAATGAATGATATAGACCGTAGCATCGAGAGCATGGACTTTGCTATGCGTCGCAGATTTACTTGGAAGGAAATAAAGCCAGAAGATACACAATCTATGCTCGACAAACTCGAATGTGCCACTAAGGCAAAGAATGTTATGGTAAGATTGAATAATGAGATATCCAAGATAGAAGGGCTTGGACCTGCCTACCAGGTTGGACCATCATACTTCTTAAAGTTGGGTGATAATGGTGGAAACTTTGAAAAGCTATGGAATATGAATATCGAACCATTGCTTAGAGAATATATCCGTGGTTTCCGCAAATCAGAAGAAATCATGGAAAAGTTGAGAAATGCTTACTTCGATACCAAAGAAAGCAACTCAAATATTAATGATAACGAATTGGTCGATGAGAATTAACTTAACAGACAATAATATTGGACAGGTAAAAGCTGGGATATTTCTTCGTAAAGATGTCTCAGCTTTATTCCCTATTGCCGACAAGACAATAGCTCAATTATGTCATGAAAATGAGAATCTGCTAGTATTTCCTTTTAGTATAGAGGATTCAGACGACAAAGTCGGTGAAGCTTCAGTTATGACCATTCTAAATACAAGTGACTCTGAAAAGGTACGTATTACCACAGGAAATGTGATGGGGTTTATCGGTGTTGGAAACCTGCAGATAAAAATCAAATCCCGCTTTGACGAAGGACGCGACGACTATCTCTTACATTACATGCTTCAAAAGGTCTTTTCATTCAATCTCTTTGACCTTAATCACAACAACGAAAAAGAGGATGTATTTGACTTTATCATGTTTATGTTCCCTCACTTGCTAAGGAACGCAATGCGCCAAGGCATATACAGAGAGTATCAGAACTTCAAACATAACGACTCAAAATTAAAAGGTACGATTGACTGGGGACGCCATATTGCCCAAAACATTCCGTTTGCAGGAAATGTGGCATACTCCACTCGTGAATATACCTATGACAATGACATGACAGAGTTAATCCGTCATACAATTGAGTTTATGAAGTCAAAGAGATATGGTCAATCCGTATTAGGTTTAGACCAGGAAACTATAGACAATGTAAAATCTATAATTTCACTAACTCCTTCATATAACAAAAATGAGCGTGGTGCAATTATTGGTAAGAACCTTAGACATAAGAGTCATCCTTACTATACGGAATACCAGCCCCTGCAATGCCTTTGCTTACAGATTCTAAGAATGGAAGAAGTAAAGTACGGAGAAACAGATGAGGAGATTTGCGGTATTCTGTTTGATGGAGCCTGGCTTTGGGAAGAGTATCTGTATACCATTCTACAAAAAGAGGGCTTCAAGCATCCTGAAAACAAGAAACATAAAGGTGGAATCTATTTGTTTGAAGATCATAGTGGAATCCGTTATCCAGATTTCTATAAAGATGATATTGTTCTCGATGCAAAATACAAGAAGCTTGAAAGTTATGAAAAAGTTTCAAAAGTAAATCGCAATGACCTTCATCAGTTAATTACATACATCACTAACTTACAGGCCTCAAAAGGAGTTTTTATAGCTCCTTTAACTGAAAGACAGCAGAAAATTCCAAAATCACGATTGAAGAACTCATCTGCATCACTCTATATATTAGGTATTGAGATTTGTCATACGTCCACTTCTTATGCAGACTTCTGTGAAAAGATGAAAGCAAAAGAAGCATTCTTTGTAGATACATTAAGACAATTATAATTGGTCAAAACACCTTATTAAAGCAGGAAGAAATAGTTCTTTCTGCTTTTTTTCTTTCATTCTTGCATATTCTTTTGATTGTGCAGATAGACTGCACAATCAATTCATACCTTTGCATCAGAAGTTAAACATTAATAGAAAAAGGTATGGGACTATTCGATTTCTTATTTTCAAGCGGCGTTTCAAACAGCCAAAAGAAAGCGCATCGCAACGCTGGTAATAATACCTCAAACCATGAAAATTATGCTCGTGGTTATGAAGATGGTTATGATGAGTGTTGCTGCGACCATGACTGTTCTTATGAAGACTATCATGATAGTATTTATTGCGATCGTGATGAGTATGAAGGCATTGAGAATGATGATTGCTATGACGATAATTGCGGCTGGTAGTTACCTTCTGAAAATGGATTTTTAACATTATTATATTATAAGGTTATGAAGAAAATAGCAATTCTTTTAGCAGCTACAATGGCTTTCGCCATCAATAGCAATGCGCAAAGTATGCAATCTGGCTATAAAGGCCATGTTGAAGCAGGTTATTCTGTTGGTATTGGAGACTATGACTTTGGTCGTTTTGAGGTCAACACAACACATGGATATCAAGTGAATCCTTATATATTCCTTGGTGCTGGTACAGGCTTGCATTTTATGTCATCTTACAAAACTGGTGATATGGAAATACCACTTGATGTAAGAGATAGCAAAGTAGATATTCCGGTTTTCGCAAACTTCCGCAGCAATTTCACGAAAGGCAAGATTTCGCCTTTCTTTGACATCAAAGGAGGAACGTTTGTTATCAATAATGGTGGTCTTTACGTGGTGGCATCATTGGGTGTTAGATATGCATTGAATAACAAACAGGGACTTAGCTTGTCTGTAGGATATGCTGCTGAGAAACTTGAATTTGAAACATTTGAACGTTTCAATGGCAGATATGATATGAGTTATACTCGCAAGCCTGCTACATATGATACAGAGTCAGTTAGCGTCAAACTTGGATTTGATTTTTAAAAGAATAATGTCTATCAAAACAATATAGAAAAATGAAAAAGTTTATTTTAGTTGCACTTGCTGCATTGTTTGTATGCAGTGCTGTCGATGCTCAAATTTTGCGAGCAGACGAGTTGGAAAAGTATGCAAAAGAAAAGTATGGAGAGAAATGGGTTGATGCAGCAACCAATCTCGGTACTCAGTTGACATTGGATAAAAACAATGCCATCACTTACACCCAGGTAATCCCTGCAGAAGGTAAGACCAAGGACCAGCTTTATGTGCTGCTAAACTATTGGTTTACTGCAACATTCAATGATGCAAACTCCGTCATCAAATTGAATGACAAAGAGTTGGGGGCCATCATCGCACAGGGTTTTGTAGAAAGTATTGCACAACATGCAGGTGGTACTAACTCTTACAACGTTAATTTACGCCCTGTTATCAAATGTGATATTAAGGACAATAAGGTTCGTGTTACCTACACTGTACCATTCTATTCTGTCAATGTTGCCGTTGGTGGCGGTTGGATGGGTGCAATGGGAGGCACTATCCCTACCCGTTCTGATCAGAATTGGACACTGGATAAATGTTATCCTTTTGCTAAGAAGGACTCTCACAAGAAGACTTCCTGCAAAGCACTTGTCATGGCACACGCCTACTCTAATGTTGTAATGGATAAGATTGAGGAGTGCATCAAGAATGGCTTATCTGGTAATGAAAACGACAATTGGTAAATTCAAAATAACAAGAACATTATGAAAAAGTATTTATTTTTCCTTCTTACCCTCGTGGTAGCATCTTTTGCATTCATATCATGCAGCAGTGACGATGATGACAATGGAGACTATGATAAATCTATGATTGTAGGAACCTGGGAGATGACTGCAGTAAAGACATCTGAGTCTGGCACTTATGTTGATTGGCCTTTCAGAAAGACTTACGCCACATTCAATGCTGACGGTTCTTATTACGGCTCAGGATATTTCGGAACTGGTCGTGGAACATGGTCTTTAAAAGGAAACACACTAAACACATATGTTGAGGGTGAACTATTTGCTTCTTACACCATCATTTCTGCGACTTCTACAGTATCAGAAATGAAAATGTCTATTGGTGACGAATCTATTTGGGTTAAATGCAAGAAACAATGATGCTAATCAAGCATTACTTTGTAATGCATTGAACATACTTCAGAAGGATGACAGGGTCAAACACCTTGCCATCCTTTTTTGTTGTCAGGTGCAGATGAGGGCCAGTTGACATGCCGGAACTTCCAGATACCCCAAGCACCTCTCCTGCATTGACAAACATCCCCTTTGAGACCCAGAAAGCAGAAAGATGGCAATAGCTGATGGTATAGCCAGCAGTTCTGACTGTGACATACTTACCTGAGCGATTGTCATGGCCAACACCTGTCACTTCTCCTGGAAACATGGAAAACACTTTCTCGTAATGAGCTGCCAGATCCACGCCATTGTGCATGATGGTCTTGTGCTTCACCGGGTGATTACGCATTCCAAACCTTGAATTTATCTGAATGCTTTTCAACGGAAACGAAGCCCGAAGATAAGGAAGAACATCTTGGGAAAAATCCGGAGGCAGAGAATCAGCCTTCACCACAGAGTCCACAGAAGCAACATGAGTTGTTTCTTGTGGACTCTTCTTTTTAGATATACTATGCTTCTTCACATACCCAATCGTATTGAATTGGGCATGTGAAGGAGACTTTGTAAGCATCATTGTCAGTATCAATATGAGTGTCTTTATTGCTTTCATGTTGCAAAGGTAATCAGACTCAGCTCAACAACACGAAATATGCAACCACTTCCCTATAATATCTAACTTTATTTATGTTTATAGTATGATAATTGAAGAATAATCATACTACTTTCATAACTATCTATAAAACTTTGATGATACTAACGTATATGTTTAACTTCTTCTATATCTACAATGTAACTTTGTTGTCGGTTTGGCTTTAGGCGCAGTCTGAATAAGACCTGTCATTAGGTCAGCCACCAAATAAAAAACGAATAAAACAGAAGCAAATGAATTACAATTTCGATGAGAACGAGATGCCTTATGACATCCTTGAACGTTTCGGACTCACCCAGGCAATGATTGACGACTTGCCAACCGATGTCCTCCAGAACATCTACAATGGCCGCAAGTCGCCAGTCCTGCCAGTTCACATCACAGCCGATGATGGTGAGGAAGTCAAGGCACGAACCAGGTTCAGCCTGGTAAGAACAGCCGAAGGTGGCGTTGATGTGCTTTTCTACCCACAGCTCGATGAGTTAGACTTGAAACTCTTCAACGAGCAGCAGGAGAAGAACCTTGTTGCAGGAAAGCCTATCGTCGGTCATTTGGAGAGCAACGAGGTTGGCAAGGAACTCGGCAGCAAGTGTTTCTTCCAGCTTGATCCAGAAAGCAAGCAGGTACTCAGTGTTCCAACCCCGGTCATCGGCAGAAACATCCAGTATGTAGCAGACCGCTACCACCTCACTGGCGCAGAGATGCAGAAGTTGCAGAACGGAGACATCCTTACCATCGTAGAGGATGACGAGGAACAGTCCATCGGTATCGACCTCAACTCCAACACCGGCATCCGTTTCGCAGCAGGCAACGAACTTGTCTGGAAGCGAGAAGCCAAGCGTGACTGGGACAAGTTCAATTTCGGCATCTTCGGCTGTTGGGCTATGGATGAAAACGGCAATCTCGACTACATCCCAGAAGAGAACTACACCGAAGAGATGTGGAATGAACAGAAGAAACTGGGTATGCGCATGATGCAGCGATAACCCAAAGTATTAACCCATAAAACAAGATTTCATGGCAAATGTAAAGTACTATCCAGAAGACGTGCTCGTGGAAAAAGTCCAGAGCGGAGAATATGGCTGGCTTGACTACATCAACCACCACTCCCCTGAATGGCAAGAGGAATACACAGCCTTCTGCAAAGAGAAGGATCTCATTGTCAATGAGGAGTCGGCAGAGGAATTTGTCGATTGGAAGGGCGAGCAGATTGAAGCTGGCGAATAATCACAAAGTACAGAAACAATAAACAGCATTAGAATATGTCTATCAGATCAAATGCATTACCAGTAGGCAGAGACCTGGCTCCAGAGCTTCAGGAGATTCTCAGAAAGAATGGTATGCAAGCACATATCATCAGACAAGGAGAAGGTTATCAGTTGGCCGTTCAAGGTCACGACTCCCCTCTGCTTACCTACGCCATCACAGCGCAGCAGCACAGAGCCTTGGTTGACTGGGGAGCAAACTCAGCCAACAAGCAAGCCTACAACACCGTGGCAGAACTCGTGAAGAATGATTTCTACATGCCACGTGACTTCGTTCATGCCAGAAATGCCAATGGCCGTGTTGCCATGGGACTCCACGGCTACCGCATAGGCGTTGGCGAATACGGCAGACTTCCATGGAACAAACGCTATGCCCACATGATGATGGATCCATATCACGGAAGATTCCTCGGTTGGACTCCACGATGCCAGGAAGGATTCCACATGCGCAGAGTTGGAGGTGCCATGTTCATGCAGGGTGCTCCAATCGTACCAGAACGTCCTGACGGCAGAATGAAGCCGGGCGAATTGCAAAATGGCGGTTATGGCTTCTATTATAAAGGTGGTCAGCAAAACATGGTACAGCAACCATCGCAGGATGTGTTGGCTGACCTGCAATCAGTCATTACCCCTGTAGTGGTTCGTCCACGTCCCAAGGAACCTGCCAAGCCATACAACGAGCTCATCACCTCCAAGGTCTATTTCAGCAATGACAAATGGCAGGAGTGTCTTTCGTCTCATGGCATCATCGTAGATGCAGCCAACAAAACACTCACCATCCAGTCCACAGCCACCAAGCAGGACTTTGTCTATGACCTCACTGAGGATGAAGTGAAGAAACTGACCAACAACTCCATCAAGCAAGTACCTGTCCAGAACCGCATTGACATCATCAACAATGCCATCAGAAACGATTTCCAGGACAAACTAACGATGGATATGCTCAATTCCAAAGAGCAGATCAGCTTGAAGCTCAGACCAGAGATAGAGGCAGAACTCAACAACCGCCAGCAGATGGTGATTGACCAGTCGCTCCCATCTAATGGCGACCAGATTACTATCGAGCCAGAAGACCGCAGTGTTGCTCATGTAGATGGCAACAGCCTGTATGAGCAGAACGAAAGCAAGGGATGGTTCCGTGAAGGCAAGCATGGCAGAGAGGTTCAGGTTGATGACATCAAGGTTGAGCCAGTGCGTAATGAGCAGGGGGAAATCCAAAAAGACGAGAAAGGGAACGCCAAGTTTCGCATGACCGCCGTCATCAATGGAGAGAGCATCAGCCATGAGATTACCCAAAAGCAGTATGACAAGTTCATGGCTATAGATGACTACCACCGCATGAAACTCTTCTCCCACATTTTTAAAGAGGTGGATATGAAAACCATCCCTGGAGAAGGCAAGAACATCGGGGCTCAGATTGGAGGAGCTCTCCTTGCAGGACTTGCCGTGATGAGCGAACTGGGCAGAGACCGTCCAGCTCCGGCAGTATTCGTAGAACACCATCATGACCATGCCCATGGGCCACATGTCTATTTCAAGGGCAGCGTGGATTCACCGCAAGACCTTGCTTCACGAGCCTTCGATGCAGGACTCAATGCAGGAGAACACGGTGTAGGCTTAGGTCATGGCAGATAAACAACAATTCACATTCAAGAGATGACAGACGAACAGACATTTGCAGACTACAGAAGCCGTCTTAACATCAAGGACGTATTGGAGGACGCAGGCTACACGTTTTACAAACGTGATGGCTTGCGCTATCCTGCGTATGTACGCCTGGGCAGCGACGGAAAAAGAATCAGTGGAGACAAGTACATTATCATGCCCAACAAGAACTGCTGTTTCCAGCCGCCAACCATCAAACTCTACTCTGTTACCTCCTTCATCTGGGAGCATCCTGACCTTTTCAAGGAGTACAAGAATGGCATGAAGGAATCAGCCCTTGTCCATAAGGTCTGCCAACGCCTGCTAAACATTCCGGTAGAACATCGGAGTCTGGAAGTACATAATCCAACGGTCAACAGCAAACCATTTGACATCAATGACTACAAGATTGACCGTTTCAATCCCAAAGACTTCGAGTCACAGATGCCGTTCTACGCCTTCTTCAAGTCAAGAGGAATTGATTTCGCCACCCGTTGTGCCTTCCATCACAGCTTCTTCCTCGCATCGAAAACCGCCAAGGATGGCTGCATCTATAAGAATCTCTCCTTCCCTATGCACATTCCCGGGCAACCAGACAAATGTGTAGGGTTAGAGGAAAGAGGCTATCCTCGCAAGGATGGTTCTGCCCGAAAAGGCATGGCTACCGGCACCAACGCCAGCGAAGGATTATGGATGGCAAGTCCCAAGAAAACGGCACTCCAGGATGCCCGTATCGTACTTGTCTTTGAAAGCGCATACGATGCCATGGCATTTTACCAGCTGCAGATGCGCAAGGAATCAGGATTGGACCAGCGTGGACGGCAGGATCTGAAAGCCGGAGTCTATGTCTCTACTGGAGGTAACCCAAGCTATGGGCAGATACAGGGATTGCTGAAAACAGCACCCCAAGCCACCTTCCACCTTGGCTTTGACAAGGATGTGGCAGGAAAGCAGTTTGTGGCAAACTTCGAGGATATTGCAAGCAAACAGAGTCCGGTTGCACCGGGAAATGTACCTGCTGAAATGAGGGAGTTCATGGAAAGCTTCGACAAACAGCCGAGAACCATCAAGGAACTGCTAAGTTTCAATGATGAGAACTACAGCTTACTACCCCAAGAACTCAAACAGCTCTACCTAATTTACGATTCTGCAAAAGAAGAGGCATTGGAGTATCACTACTCTCCCTTCTTGTGTAAAGAAGACAAGCAGGAAGCTGCTGACAAGATGAACAAAGCATTCAAGGACTTCAAGGATGCACTGCTACAGAAGCTCAACCTGCACGAAGACCAAGACCTCGCTCCAGTGAAGATTATACGGGAAGAGCCATCAGAAGGCTACAAGGACTTCAACGATGAGCTACTTGACAAGAAACAGTTCTCTATGACCGACGTAGTAGAGACCGCATTTGACGAGAACGGTGTGGACTTAACCATTGAACGGCAAGAAGAGAACGAGGAAACCAAACATCATGGATTTAAACGATAATGAATATGGCAGACCCAATCAGACGATACAACATCATCACCCTACGCCCTCACTGGGCGCAGTATGTCATCTCGCAAGGGATGTCGTTCATCATCAGCTGTGCCCTGTTCCTTGTTGCCGGTCATGACAGCATCATCTACAAGATGCCTTTCGTGGTACTTGGAGGTGTGATGACCTGCATCATGCTCTATAGATGCTTATATCTCTACAAACTCAGATACATCATCACCTCTGAGCAGCTCATCATCCAGCATGGAGTGCTGACCAGAACCAGTGACTACATCGAGCTGTACCGAGTGGTGGATTTCAGCGAGAACCGTGACATTCTGGAACAGTTATTCGGCTTGAAGACAGTATGGATATTTAGCGGAGACCGCTCCAATCCCAAACTGGACATCTACGGTGTGAAGGAAAGGTTGGACGTGGTGAGAATCATCCGTGAACGTGTAGAATACAACAAAAAGAGAAAAGGCATATATGAAATCACCAACAGATAACAGAAGAAGCAAGGTTGTTGCAGTCATTACCTTAGCGTTAATGCTGCTGCCTACTATAGCTCATGCTCAGGTTGCCTCCAGCAATCCATTGGAGTATGTTGCCTTGGCTGAGGGAAACGAACTTATCAACGGTCAAATCAAGAATCAGATAGAAGACCAGCAGAAGACTGCATTCCTGCAGAACACCATCGCAGCCGAGTTCTCGCAGATTCACAAATGGGAAAAGAAGTACAACAGCTATCTGAAAACGGCATCGGGTTATGCTTCCACGTTGAAAGCCTGCACCTCGCTCTATGACGACGGTGTGAGGATCTTCATCAACTTGTGCAATCTGAAGAAGGCCATAGCAAGCAACCCACAGGGTATTGTGGCGACAGCGAGCATGAACAATCTCTATATCGAGACGGCCACAGAGCTCGTCACGGTATATACCACTTTAAAGGATGCCATAGCCAAAGGTGGCAATGAGAATATGCTCACTGGTGCAGAACGAAGCAAAACCCTCTGGGAACTGAACGACCGTCTGGCACAGTTCAACAAGAAGCTGTCAAGGCTATGTCTAAGCATCAGATACTACACCATGGCCGATGTCTGGAACAATGTCACGGCAGGAATGCTCGCCCGGAGCAATGCCGAAATAGCCAGTCAAGCCCTTGGCAGATGGCGCAGATGCGCCAGAGTTATAACACCATAAGAAAGATTATTTGAGGATAACATTTATGCAACGTCTCTATGCTCTCATATTACTTCTCTTTTCTCTCATCCTTCCCTTTGATGGGCAGGATGGGAGTTTTCTCCGTGCCCAGGGCAATGACCCTGTTCTGGCAGGTATGATATTCCAATATACCGACAAGGCCAAGAAAGAGTTGAAGCAGCAGGAACAGATGATGCAACTTGTTTCTACAGGTCATATATGGATCAAGGAAGAGGTAGAAGGTACAACCAACCTGCAGAAGGAGTTCAATAACTATCTTGACCGTTTCAACAGCATCATCAGCTATGCAGCTCAGATCTATGGTTTCTATCACGAGATAGACCGACTCGTTGGACAGCTCGGCACCTACAGCCACCAACTCAGCCATCAGACAACCAATGCACTGGCCGTAGCTCTATCGGCAAATAGAAATAAGCTCTATCGGGAACTTGTCATGAGCAGTGTCGAGATAGTCAATGACGTTAGGCAGGTATGCCTCTCTAATAACAAGATGACAGAGAAGCAGCGACTGGAGATAGTCTTTGGCATACGACCGAAACTCAAACTGATGAACCAGAAACTCAAACGGTTGATACGGGCAGTGAAATATACCAGACTGTCAGACGTATGGGCAGAAATAGACTATGGAGCCAGGAGTGAAGTTGACAAGCCTACCATTGTACAGCGATGCAAAGAACGATGGCGAAGGAATGCAAGACAATGAAGTAAAGGTTCAATATATTCGGTTAACAAACAATAGTACAATAATTTAGAAATAAAAAGCATTATGGGTTGGGGTTCATTTTTAAAATCAACACTCCGGTTGGGAGGAAGGATGACCAGTGCAACTGCACACACAGTGGGCAGTGCTGTGCTTCATCCTCAACAGACCTTGAAAGGCGTAGGTTCTGCCACTAAAAGTGCAGTAGTCGGAGGAAGTCTCGGTTACATTGGTTGGGAGAAGCTCACCACGGACAAAAGCGTTGTTGGTATAGTCAGCGATGCCGTCATAGGAGAAGACACCACCAAGAAGATTGGCGACACTGTATCAGGGATTGGCGATGGCGTGAAGGACTTGAAAGATTCCGTTACAGGGCTTTCAGACAACGTAAATGGGGCTATCAGCAGCGTGGATTCCAAGTGGAGCGGTATGTCTGGCTTCCTTAGAGCCATGTTCTCTGGTCATGGCGGTGACATGTTCGGAAACTTCTTCAGCAATATAGGCAAAGGCAACGTCTCAGGTCTCAGCCTTATAGGACTTGTAGTCTCTGCTCTCCTCGTCTTCGGTCGCTTCGGATGGTTAGGCAAGATAGCTGGAGCCGTACTTGGAATGATGATGATAGGCAATAATGCCAATCTAAGCAGCCTACTTGGTGGCAACAGTGACCGTAAGGCAAGCAACCACAAGAAAGAAGAAAAGCAGCAAGAAACAGAGCAAACCAATACTGTAAGCAGACGAAGATAACAAACACTATAACAAAGTATTATACAATGCACTATACACAAGAAATGATACTACATTCCGACAGTGGCTATTGCATGCCATTCGAGGAAAGAAACGGAGAAGTGACCATGTCCCTGGGCTACGGCAAACAGAAGCATCCGCACACTGGAGAATCATTTTTCCATCATGGAGTTGACTTCAAGGTCAGGAACTATCTGCTGTCTGCAGTAGCTACCGGCAAGGTGACAGGACTGGGCAACGATGCCATTCACGGAATCTACCAGATTACCCGATACGGTGACTATGAAGTGACCTATGCCCACCTGAGCAACGTGTTTGCCAACTACGGCAAAGAGGTAAAGTCAGGGCAAGTCATCGCCGTCAGTGCCGACTCCCTCCATGTAGAAGTCAAATACAAGGGTGAAGAACTCAACCCACTGGAGTTCCTCACCATGATCTATAGCAATCTGAAAGTGATGGAACAGAACGGCAAGCCAGGCGCTGCACCTCAGTTCGTTACCCTTGACATGAATGTTCATACCATGTATGACAATGACCAGAAGGAGATTGAAGACCTCATGATGCGCTTCTTCCCCGACTACATGAGCGACATGAGCCAAGGCATCTATGCCCTACCAGAGCATACAGAACTTGCACTTCGCAATATTTTCACCATGTCAGCCGTGAAGAACTACTTCTATGAGAGCCTGCCTTCCATGGCGAATCCATTGGGAATGGGATCAAGAAGTATTCCGATAGCCGAGCGAGTACAGAACCTCCTCATTGGAGATTTTCTCAACTATCTCGCCTTGCGCCATCAGATCTTTCTGTCGAGCATGAGCGCCATCGAAAAAAAAAAGCACAAGACCGGGCAATAGCGACAAGCGGAATAGTTGACCCACTGGCAGAACTGGACATCGATGTTCAAAGCTTCGACATTCCACGCCTGGTGAGCGTCTATCCCGACAAGTCGGGAATCAGATGGTGGACTAAGGCTTGGTTCAACAACAGCGAGAAAGGAGAAGCTGCCATTGAGATAGAAAGAAATCTGGCCATCAAGTTCATCAACGACAACATCGAGAAGGACGAATGGTTGGAGGAATATTTCCCGAAACAGATGGAAGTCTATCACAACGCCATCGAACAGACCAGGGAGCAAATCCTCAACCAATTAAACTTGTAAACATAAAGCTATGGTAGAGTCAAAACAGGATAAGATATTCAACACTAAGGTCATACCGATTATGAATAAAGTTCGGAATGACCTACAGAACAAGCTTGCAGACGAGTTGCGGTCTAACTCCAATTCGTTTGCAGGTCTGATGGCAGCAGCAGCTGGACCTGACGGTGGTATGGCATCCATGCAGGCGCAGAATGACACCCTCAAATACACCGGCAAATGGACATCTAAGACCACCGAAGACTATATTGCGATGGTCAAGAAAGAGTTGAAGCGACAGCATATCACTGTCAATGCTTCCATGGAACAGAAGATGATCGACAAGATGATAAAGGACAAAATACCGAAATCATCCATCGACTACATCATGCGAAAGGCTGCCACCAGTACCATCTTCTACCTACCGCAGGAAGTCGCAAAATCGCCATTGGAGCAAAAGATAGACTCGGAGGCAGAGAAGCGGTATAAGCCATCGATCTGGGAAAAGAACGCTGGTATAGCCCTTGGCTCTGTAACCGACCTTGCCTGTATGGGAGGATTGGGTGGTGGTTTGAAGACAGCCGCCACATGGATAGGAAGCGACATGTTCGTCACCCATGTTGGTGATAAACTCAATGACCGTTCCGATGTTCCCATGATCATTGCACCGGGAAAGGAGGATGAATACAGACGAACACAGCAGGAAAAGAAGAAACAAGCGGAGCAGAAACCGCAGAACAAGCCACAATCTGAGGAAGGAGCACAGCAGGCAGAACCAACAGAAGAAGTGAACCAATCTGAAGGTGAAGCCAATAACACGCAGCCCGAACAGACTAACATGAACGGTTGGCAAGGGCTTCTCACATCATTCGGCCTCAACGGTATCAGTGACATAGGCCATAATCTTGGATATGTATTGGCCATGCTTCCTGATATGCTCGTCGGCATGTTCACCGGTAAGACCAAGTCCATCAATATCAAGGACAACATGATGCCTATTGCAAGCATTGTCGCAGGTATGTTCGTCAAGAACCCGATTCTCAAAATGGTGCTCATAGGAATGGGAGGCATGAATCTTCTCAATAAAGCTGGACATGAAGCCTTGGACAACTTCAAGGCACAGGATCATCCGCAAAAGGCTGGTGGCAGAGTCAACTATCGCATCTATCCCGAAGAGCCTCTGAATGCACGCATCCAGAATCCGGAGATAAGAGCCAACTGCCTGATCGCAACCATTGACAGAGTGCCCTGCACCATAGCCCTTCCAGAAAGAGTTGTAGATGCCTACCGTCAAGGAGCGCTACCTCTCAACACCCTTGCCAATGCGGTGCTGGCCAAGAACGACCAGATGCGACAGATAGCATCCGAAAAGTACGAGGCTGGCGAACGAAAGACAGTCATCGAGAGACCACTTGCTCAAAGATAACATAGAACAAAGATGAAAAGATACTGGTATAAGTTCCGTGTCAAATACGGTAAAGCCTTTGACACAGGAAAGAATAAGAAAGTCAGTGAAGAATACCTGGTAGATGCCGAAAGCTTCACCGAGACAGAGAAACGTGCCACCAAAGCTGCTACAGAGCTTATCGGTACCAGAGACTTCGACATCACAGCCATCTCACGTGAACCTATCACTGAGATTCTGAAAGAAGACGAGAATGAAGGCAACCACTGGTACAAGACCGTCGTCTCCCTTGTCACTGAGGATGAAGACACAGGCGTAAAGAAGTTCTCACCACAGACCATCTACGTCAATGCACCTTCGACAAAGGAAGCAGACCGCATGCTACGTCAGCACATGAGCAGCAGTGTGACAGAGTGGGAAATCAAATCCATAGCCGAGACCAAGGTACTTGGGGTTCTTGGCTATAAGCAATGATTACAAAAACATCATATCCATGACAGAAAAGAATCAGCAAGAAAAGATGGCTGCAGAACGTCAGGTGGAACTGTTCACCAAGGCGTTCGGGAAAGCCAAGGAAGATAATGGCATTTGGCTGGACAACAACGGTCGCAAGGCTCCTGGACTCTACCAGAAGCATTTGCAGGTATCAGCCTTCAATGCCATCATCTTAGGAATGCACGCCGATCAAAACGGCTACAAAACCAACCAATATACGCTTTTTTCGGAAGCAAAGAAACGTGGCGAGTCTGTTCAATCAAAAGAGAAAGGAGTACCATTCCTTTGGTACAACTGGAACGAGTATGTCAACAAGCACAACCCTGAGGACAAAATCAGCCGTGCAGACTACCAGACTCTCCCTTCAGACAAGCAAGCAGACTATAAAGGTATCAGAAGCCGTGAAGTAAGAGCCTTGTTCAATATCGAGCAGACTACCCTACCCATGGTTGACAAGACCTCCTTTGAAGCAACAGTCCAGGAATATGGCAGGTTGAATGACCGAAAGGATGTAGAGTCAGCCTCCACCGCTATTCGCCAAGGTGTAGAAAAGCTTCTGGAAAAAGCACGTGAGAACATGGTCGAAATCCGCAGTGACTCTACCGGTGTAGCACATTACGACAGCAAGAAAGACATTGTCTTCCTGCCAAAAGCATCTTCCTACGAACACTATGAGGATTATGCCCGTGATGCAGTTTCTCTGCTTGTCACAGTCACTGGCCATGGGCAGCGACTGGCTCGTGAAGGTATGGTAACGAAGAACGGAAAGGTCTCAGCAGAGGATTCCATGAAGCAGGAGCGTCTGGTCACAGAGGTTGCTACCGCCGTAAAACTCCAGGAATTGGGAATCTCAGCCAAGCTCTCCCCAGAAAGTATGGCGATGACCGACTATTGGGCAAGAGAACTGAAAGAGAATCCTTGTCTCATTGATATACTGGAGAGGGATGTCAACAATGCCGTAGATATGCTCCACAAGGCAGAACGTGGCGAAAAGGTTGAATTGAACAGCAAGACTGTCAGAAATCAGGCAGATGCCATCAAGAGCATCCTTCCAAAGCACTACTATGTGGCTGACGAAATCAAGACCCTTCCCAACAAGTCCACCAAGGAGTTTGTCCTCGTAAAGGATGCAGAGGGAAAGATGGCAGATGTTGTCCTTCCAGAAGGTGCATCGCTGGGTATGGATAGCGACATTCCTGGTATGAAGAAAGGTCGTATCGAACATGCCCTGCAGAAGGAAGGCTATGAAACCGTCACCTTCTACAATGTTGATGGTTCCATGGGTTACCGTCCTGACGACAGTTTCTTTGACGGCAAGGCTGTCTCAGTTGCCAGACTGAACAACTGGAGCCTGGAGACCATCACCCTGCTTGATGTCTCAGATGCAGTGAAACGCTCTGGAGCCGTGGACTTCGACAAGATTCTGATGCTGCGTGACGATGAAGGAAAGTGGGCACTCTATCTGAAACCTGAGAATGAAAAGGCTTTCAGCGTATATCCAGACAAGGCCGATGTCAACCTGTTCTTCACCACAGTAAAGCAAGGAGACGAGGAGCTTTCAGACACTATGCGTCAGGACATGGCACAGAAATACTACATGGAAGCTTCCAATAAGCCAGAAATGAAGGTTGACCTCTTCAAGAGCAACGTTCCTGCCGAAGAGGTGGACAAAATCCAACGTGTCAACATCTTCAAGACCAAAGAGACGGACAATAAGCCGAGTGTCATCCTCTGTATGCCTACTGTGAATGGAGAAAAGCTCAAACCTCGTGAAATCTCACCATCCCAGTGGCAACGTATGTGGCTCGCCGAGAACATGCAGGACTACAAGAAACATCTTGCTGCCAGTCTTTTTGCCGATGTACTGCGCAAAGACCGGACCGATGCGGTAGCTGTAGGCACTGAAAAATCGGAGCAGGAAGCCCAGAGCAATGAGGTAATGCAGAACACCGCTCAACAAGAGGAAGACAAGGCTACGGAGGAACAGAAAGAGGAAACTCCAGAAAAGAAAGAGCAGAAGCAGAAGGAAGAAAAGGCAAAGGAAGAGAAGACAAAGGCTGAGACAAAGGCTGCCGTTGTAGCAATGACTCCGATGTTAAAGCAATTCTACGAGCTAAAAGGTAAACATCCTGATGCTGTGTTACTTTTCCGTTGTGGAGACTTCTACGAGACCTATAGCCAGGATGCAGAGAAAGCTTCAAAAATCCTGGGCATCACACTCACCAAGAGTTCCCATACCAAGGATGCTGACGGTAAGCCTCTGGCCATGGCTGGTTTCCCATATCATGCTCTCGACACCTATCTGCCGAAACTCATCCGTGCAGGAGAACGGGTTGCCATCTGCGACCAGTTGGAAGCCCCCAAACGTGCCACTGAGGAAATTTCTCCCTCCAAGGTAGAGAGTCCTCAGCAGGAACAGCACAATTCATCAGGAATACACAGATAACATGTAATCATCATGTCAAGAAATCAAGAATATGTAGAACAATATGCAGAGTATGCCATGGAGCAGATGCGCCGATATGGCATACCTGCTTCTGTTACCCTTGCACAAGGCATCTGCGAGAGTGCAAGCGGACAGAGCGAGTTGTCCCGAAAGGGAAACAATCATTTCGGCATCAAGGCAACTTCCGGTTGGGTTCAGAACGGAGGCAAGTACCTCGTATATACCGATGACCGTCCTAACGAGAAGTTCTGTCAATACGCTTCTGTTGGCGACTCATACGAGCATCATTCCCAGTTTCTGAAAGGAAACAAGAGATACAGCTCGCTCTTCAAGCTATCCCCCGATGACTACAAGGGATGGACAAACGGACTGCAGAACTCCGGTTATGCCTCCAACAAGAAGTACGCTTCAAGTCTTCAGAGCATCATCGAGAAGAACAACCTGCAGAAGTATGACCAGATGGTCATGAAGGAGATGAAAGCGCAAGGAAAATCATTCGGTACCGAAACCAATCCTCGTCAGCAAGGAGAACAAAACAGCCAGAAGACGAGAGTTTCAAAGCCTGCGGAGAGTGAAAAGTATTCCTATCCCTTGAAGAGAAACGAGTTTATGCTCGTCACCTCACCCTGCGGAATGAGGAAAGATCCGCTCAATCCAGCCAACACGCAAATGCACAAGGGTATCGACATTCAAGCCAAGCATGACAATGTACTGGCAACGGAAGACAAGGGCAAGGTCACTCGGGTCAGCAACAATCCGAATACTGCAGGTGGACTGTCTGTAACTGTAGAATACAACAGAAATGACGGCAGCAAGTATCAATGTACCTACATGCACCTGAGCAGCATTGCCGTCAAGGCTGGAGATAACGTCAATGCCGGTCAGCGATTGGGCGTGACTGGCAATACGGGAACCAGAACCACTGGTGAGCATCTGCATTTTGGAGTGAAAAGCATCTCTGCGGATGGCAAGGCACGGGATATAGACCCTGCTGCATATCTTGCTGAAATCTCTCAAAAGGGAAATATCCAGCTGCAGACTCTCCACAACGGCAAGGACATCACCGCTCAGTACAAGTTTAGCAATCCTGCCTCACAAGGCGAAGTGACAGACACGGCACAAAGTCCTGAAGACTGGATGAAGAAGCTTCTGTCATCTGAGGACAGCGGAGTGCAAATGCCAGGCGATGACCCTGTCATTGAGATGGCTATGACCATGTTCACCTCTCTCATGGCACTTGCCCTGCAGATAGACAACAAGAGCGAAGAAGAGAAAATGCAGACTGTGACCGACTCGGTTGTCAGCAAGAGCATCGACCTCTCCTCGCTCCTTCCCTCTTATAAAGCCTGTTCCGTGAACATTCAGGATGGTAAGCCTTATCTCCATGTAGATAACGGAACCGTCCAGTTTACAAGAGAAATGACCCAGGCAGAAATGACAAAGCTCCAGCAGACGCTCGGCAATGCCAATCTGAGCGATGAAGACAAGCGAAGAGGTGTTGCTTCTATCATCCAGGCAGCGACAGTATCTCAGCAGATGTCACAGAACTATCAGAAAGGCGTTGACAATCAGCAGGACAGACAGGAATCTGTTCAAATCAAATAATGAAGTAAAACAATAAGCCAAGTTTATTATGATTAAATGTAATGTAACCGTATGCGGCACGGTATGTCGCCAGGCACAGATGCGTGCCAACAAGGAAGGTAAGCAGTTTATCTCTTTTGGAATCAGCGTAGTGGTTCAAGCCAAGACCTGTATCAACAAGACTGTAGAAATCAGCGTAGCCAAGGATGATGACAACCAGGCTGAACTGGTCAACTATCCAGTAGGTTCCCGTATCGAGGTGGCTGGAGTTCTCCAATTCCATAAGAAAGGCGATGCGCTTTACCTCAATCTCTCGGCTTCGGGAGTGAATACCTTTAATGCAGGAAGCCAGGACGCAATCACCGGCACCATCGAGTTCAGAGGAACTATCGGTAAGCAGGTTGAGGTGAAGACTGACAAGAAGGGCAAGCCTTATACCCTATTCTCTGCCTATAGCAGCGAGAAGGATGGTGACAACTATGCCTACACCTGGATTCGTTTCATGCAGTTTGACACCACAAAGGCAGACTGGGTACAGGCTAAGGCCGGCATCAATGCCAAGGGCGATTTGCAGGTGGGAGCCTACAACGACCGCCTTGACCTTACTTGTCGTATCACCGAGCTTACTCCATGGGATAAGAAAGCTGCATCCACCAACCAATAATGAATGATTATGGCTGATTACAAGAAATATAATACTGATGGCCGTAGCAGTGAAGACCGGGCTTTGGACAAGTTCGCCGAGATGATGATTGAGAAGATCAACACTTTGCAGAACGACTGGAAGAAGCCTTGGTTCACTGAAGGTTCCCTGACATGGCCTAAGAACCTGTCAGGGCGTGAGTATAACGGCATGAATGCCCTGATGCTCATGATGCACTGTGAGAAGCAGGGATATAAGTTGCCTGTGTTCTGCACCTTCGACAGAGTGGCCGGTCTGAACTTCAATAAGGACAAGCAAGGAAAAAGACAGCAGGTTAAGGACAACAATGGTGAAGCTTTGCCTCAGGTGACAATCCTCAAAGGCGAGAAGAGTTTCCCGGTTTTCATCACGACTTTCACCGTTGTGAACAAAGAGACAAGGGAGAAAATCAAATACGATGACTACCGCCTGATGTCCGAGGAGCGACGCAAGGAGTATAACGTATATCCTATATTGCAGGTTTACAATGTGTTTAATGTGGCGCAGACCAACTTGCAGGAGGCTCGTCCGGAACTCTACAAGAAACTGGAGGCAGCTGCAGGAGTGAACAGACCTTTGAATCAGGGTGATGACTTCTCCTTCCCTGCCATGGATAAGATGATCAAGGAAAACGGATGGATCTGTCCTATCAAGCCTGTCTATGGCGACAATGCCTACTACAGCATTTCGAAGAATGAGATTGTCATTCCTGAGAAACGCCAGTTCAAGGATGGAGAGTCCTTCTACACCAATCTCGGACATGAGATGGCTCACTCTACGGGGTCAGAGAACCATTTGGGCAGATTGAAGCCTGCATCTTTCGGAAGCGCAGAATACGCTCGTGAGGAACTTGTTGCCGAACTGAGTGCCGCCCTGGTGGCCCAGCGTTTCGGTATGACCAAGCACTTGAAGGAAGACAGTGCCAGTTATCTGAAAAACTGGCTCGATAGCTTAAAGGAATCTCCTGAGTTCATCAAGACTACGCTTACCGATGTGAAGAAGGCTTCGCACATGATCAACCAGCATATCGATGCCATGCAGCAGAAAATAGACCAGGAGCAAAGTCAACAGGCTGAGCAGAAGCAGGAGAAAGCCCCAACGATGTATTACGCTTCAGTGGCGTATCTCCAGACTACCGATGCTACAGACCGTCTAGACAAGTTCAAAAATGACGGCAACTACGATGCACTCCTTACTGAGGCAAAGGAATACGACCAGGGTGATGCCCCTGACCTCTCCAAAATCAATCTCTCTCCAACTAAATACCGTGGTGATGATCTCCTTGTGGAGGATGAGCATTATGCTGTGGTATATAATCCGACAGTTGGAGGCACATACGATGTGATGCGCAAGGTAAGCGCAGAGGAAATCAAGGATAACATCAACCGCTACGGCCTCCCTGAGGATGCAACGGACGACGTAAAGGAAGTTGCCAAGCAAATGGAAAAAGAAGAGGTTGTTGCTCAGGAAGAAGAGCAGCACTACCATCGAGGACGATAATTTATCCCATTCAATTAAAGACAGTCACTTTGTTGGCTGTCTTTTTTATGTAATGAATATGGAGAATTGCTTTTTTATAATATTGCCATTTTGGCAATAATGAAGAATGTACCCAAATAGCATCTATAAAAATATGCATCCAAAGTGGTACCCAAGATGAGAATGCGGAGATAAAATCCAACAGTCTTTTGGCTATTATAGATTTTAACAAAGGCTACATATATCCAAACAAGGCAGATACAAATCTGTTCTTTACCACATAAAGCAAGGTGAAGAAAAACTCCCTGAAACCATGCTTCAGGATATAACAAAATGTAAGATTCCAATAAGTTAGAAATGAAGATTGACCTCTTCAAGAGCAACGTTCCTGCCGAAGAGGTGGGCAAAAACCTAAGTTCCAATATTTTCAAAACCTAAGAGACAGAGAGTCTGCCAAGTTTCATTATGGCTCAGGAGAGATTTACCGTGGATAGAAGACTCCTCCTGAGCCATTATTCTTTAGCTTTTATGGTATGACACCATATCCCCCTTGTCGTTTCTATACATTTCAATGTAGTTTAGGCAACTAGGGGTTAATGCACCATCGTAATGAAAGATAAAAGTTCTTTTACCATCATTAGATTCACATTTCAAAGTTGTTTCATCTATTTTGCGCGCATGACCTGTAACAAGAGGGTTATAAGGTGGAATCATAAACTCAAACATTCCGTTGTCAAATTTATAATATATGTCACGCTGAGTAGGACTATCTATGGCTTTTATGCCATTTCTCCACAAACAATTTCTTGGCGAGCAGAAATGATGAAAATCTTTTCCCGAACCTATTTCGTGTGCTTTTATGAAATAGTTCTTTATATAACTACCATAATTTGAGCACATCTGAATATTCATTTTATATCCATTTATTCCATAATCTCTTTCTTCTGCTCCATAATGTCCTTCTCCATATTTTACCATATAGGAAAATACTTTATCCGAAATAGCAAAGTTCTTCGAAGGTATCTTATCCAAAAGATCCTTTGGCAAAAAATCAAGTTCAAAATCAATTTGGTATGAACCTTTCATATACAAGAATGCAGCCAAATAAATAGCTTCTGCCTCAAGTGATTTTGTGTCAAGAGAAATATGTTTTTTAAGGTCGTTCACACTTTCCTTAACATACTGCTCAACTGGATCTATTGCAGATTCAACAGAACCTTGCACAGAGTTAGGAACCACATTTGAGGATTCCTTATTAGAAGAAACGGTTGTAGCTTTATCCGTTTTCTTCTTTCCAAAAAGAAAATCAAAAAAATCCATATTATTTATATTTTTTAAAATTTAAAACTCTTTTTCTTAATGATTTGTAATTTCGTTTCAATTCACATTGTATCATTTTAAACAACTTTTCAATATCATCGTCAGTTAGATACAAAGAGTTTTGCTGAGAAATATTTCTATAAAAATCAAAAGCAATAACTTTGGCTTGTTCATGTTTTCTTGAAACAATCTCACCATAAGTTTCATCTATACTATCTACATACCCTCCAGTATAATTAGGGCGAATAGACGAATGCTGGTAAAAAGTCAGCGATTTCATATAATAATTCCAACCAGAAGCCAATGACATGGATTCCGCCCAACTATTGCAAAAGTGAGCATAATAACAGTCTGATATATACAATAAATCTGGATTGACTGTTGCTGGAATAACATATCTTGCAGATGGAGAAATAACTATCGAGGCTCTATTAACATATGCTTCGTATTGAAAGACTTCATCTCTGGTAGTACATGCCAATTTTGTTAGATACATATAATCATATGCATATATTTTCTTAAAAAGGTCAAGCATAACAGTAGGACACATAAGCAATAAAAGACGAAATGTGTTGGCTGCACCTGCTAACCCATATTCACTATTCCAATATCTATTTGGGAAGCTCGTCAATAGTTTAGCGCTTCTGTATAAGTAAAATAATCCTTCACTAAACTTTCCTGCATATACATACATGCCTGCAATATCAGCAAGTATATATGGATGTTCTTTATCCTTGAACTTAAAAATAATGGAATTGAGCGAGAAACTAGAGATTCCATAGAGAGATAATGTGATTCCTCTTGTTTTCCAAGGAGAATTAATGTCGTGGAATTCAGGCTGTTTATTTTCTGCATCCTGAACACATTTAACATAATCTTCAACAAAAGAATCATCTATGCATAAACTTCTATCTATATGCGTAATCTCAAAAAAAGGCTTGCTTATACAATCATTGTGTAAATTCTTGCCGAGTTCCACAATCAATTTGATAGCTCTTTCATCATGGACTGTATTATAATAATACTCAAACAACATCGGAAACAACCAGTTTTCCTTACCTTTTTGGAAACAAATAGAACATCTTGATGCAAATTTTTCAAATGCATCATTATCTAGAGATTGTAGTTCCTCTAATAGTTCCTTTATGTGCTTACCAATCAGCATAATTGTTTTCCCTTATAGTTTTGCAACTTCTTATATAGATACTACCTTTTTAGGGCATCATTAATTTGCAGTAGTAAAGTACTGCTATTATAATAACGCTACCTTTTTCCTAATATTGCATGACTTCGAGCAAATATTATTGAATATTTCCGTATTTTTAAGGTAATATACCCTTTTTCTATACAAAAACAAGTTAGGCAATATATATTTATCATCATTTTACTTGTATTCTCTAACAGAAAATCACGTTTCTACCAAATAGAAAATGATTGTTGCTCAGGAAGAATAACTGCACTACCACCGAGGACGATAATTCATCCTATCTATAAAAGACAGTGACTATATTGGCTGTCTTTTTTGATGCAATAAACATGGGGAGTTGCTTCCATAGTCATTTAAGTGCAAGCGTAAAGTCTCATGATAAAAATAAATTCGTCCGACATGACGGACGAATTAAGAGATAAATCTATTTCATCGGTCATGACCGATGAAATATTCGCAGGTTCAAAACAATATATATATAGAAGAATATGGAAAGTAAGGTTAAGATGGGTAAAGGTGAGGTAAAGAGAAATGATGTAATGGCACTCAAGGTGGCACCCAAGATACCCAAGATGATACTGAAGGTGATACTCAAATGATACCCAAGAATAAATTACTGACATCCAGTACAATTCCGTATCTTCCTAAAACAAAATTAGGGAGTTTACTCATCACGAGCAAACTCCCCATGGTGTATGAGAGAAGAATTTTAGTGCTTTTCTCAAAAGCTACATTCTGTATATATTATGTATATATGTGTACATGTATTCACGTATTCATGAATACACGTTTAAGCCTATTTCAGCAAGACAACGGTTGTGAAGCGGTTTGCCTCATTCGCCGCATATTTATCGATTCCGCCTAAGTTGTAGGCTTTGATTTGGCTCTTATCTACACCTCGCTTGATGAGAGCCTTGGCTATGAACTTGGCACGGCGCTTACCCAAATCCTGGTTGCCGGACTGAGTGCCAGTAGCACTATCGGCTGCACCGGATATTTTAATCTTCAGATTTTCCTGCTTGGCCATCTTCGCAATGTCATCGAGGTTCACGAGCTGAGACTTGTCAACCAATTTATCAGTGTTGAGCTTGAAGAAGAAATACACCGGAACACCAATGCTTACTTTCATGTGGTCAGAAGATGAAAGGGAATCTGAGCGATAGCCATCAGCATTGCCTGCCATGTTGCCATCACCGTTGCCCATTGCACCCTGATTACTTTTGCCATTCACCGAGAGTCGGGCACGGAGGGAGTTGAGACCGCTGTAGCTGTTTTTCGGATAGATGGTCTTGCCATCATCATTTCCTGCAAGTCGCTTTTCCAGATGAGCATTCCTATCCCTCATGTAGGCTATGTAGTCCTGGAGGGCAAGATTCTGCTCGATGTAAGGAGTTGCATCCACTACTCGCTTCCACCCCGGCTTGCCTATCGTGAAGGACAGACCGGCTGAAACGGAAATCATGTTGTCGCCGAACTTGGTTGAAGTTCCGATGCCGTCGAAGTTCCTGGCGGTCAGCATTCCACTCACCTCTCCTACGAGATGAACACGGTCGCTGATGCGGTAACGGGCTTCCACGCCATAGGTGAAAGCAAACGGATGACTGCCACTTGAACCGCCCTGGCAGGTACAGTTATTGATCCAGTCGGAATTATGAATCATGCCGACTCCTACGAAGGGAACCACATCCCAAAGAGGGATTCCGCTTTCGCTCTGACGGATGCCAGACGTGATGTTGTACAGAAAGTCTGCATGGACAAACTGATACTTCATCGTTTGGAACTCAGCGTTCTTAAAGCTGAGTCCCTGAAATCCTATTCGTCCACCGATTGCGGGCGTGAACCATTTGCCGACTCCTATCTGCAAGAGAGGTGTGACACGGTCGAACACGTCACCGCAACCAATGGGCGTCCCAAGAAAAGCTGAAGCCCCGCCCTTTGCTTCTATAAACCAATTTCTACCCCAGTTGGCTGCTTCGCTTACATTCTTGAGATATGTAGGATTAACAGGCATGAGCATCTGCTCCTGACTGTATGATTTCTGGATATAAAGACTGTCAGAACTCTGTCCGGCAGTTTGTGCCGAAGCTGTCATTGCAGCCAGGCACATCATTGCTATTGAAAATATTTTCTTTCTCATGTTGTTGTCTTTGATGATTGATTACTTGCGTAAACAAATGAGCATGGTGTTACATTTTCTTTCTTCTTCTGACGGATGGAGCACACATCTTGCGTGCCATTGCCAGGCATCTTCTTGCCCACTCCCTATCGTCTTCATCCGGTCGCTTGCCCCATCCTGAGCCTGGGTTGCCGCCTCCACCTCCATGCGTCTGTGCGATGGTCGTGGCATCATCCACGAAACCGCACACGAGGTTCAAGGCTACCTTGACAACATGGTTTCCGTCTTCAGCCAACTGACAGAGAAGCGTGCCGTCGAAGTCGAGTTTCACGCTGTCAGGGAGATTCGGGAAGCGAGTGGCAAACTCATGTGCCATGGTGTCGAGCATCACTCCGTTGAGATGGTAGCTCATGTTGTGAGCCCAGGAAAGTTCAGACTGGTTGGCTTTGTCTTCCAGTTCACTGGTCTGCTTCTCAATCTCTTCCTTGTCCTTGCGGAGGGTGTCAAGCAACTGGTTGGTCTCAGAAAGCTTCTTCTCCTTGTCTGCCAGTTTATCTTCCACCATTGCCTTCTGCTGTTCAAGGCTCAGAATCTTACGGGCGATGTCGGCACTGATGTTGTCGCTGTTGGCTTGCAAGGCTCTCAGCGGTTTGAGTTCTGCTTCGAGGCGGTCGATTTCTGCCTTCAGATTCTCGATCATGGAGGTGAAGGATTTCTGCTTCTTCTGGGCGATGGAGAGTTCCATATTCAGATCTTCGAGGGCTTTCCGGGTGTTCAGCATCTGGGCTTCGAGTGTCACGCACTCGTTGGCAAGCCATCGTCGATACTCTTCAGTAGAACGGTGACGTGCTCCTGTCTCTGCTATCGACACCCCTCTCGTGAGTCCCCATTTCTCATTGACCATGGCAAGCTCGTCGTGCAGGGCAAGAAGATAGTTCTTGTAATCTATGCGGTTCTGACCATGGAAGATTTTCTTGAAGGCGAACTTCTTATCCTTGTCTATCGGCAGAAGCGCACAGTGGACGTGCGGATTTTTTTCATCGCAGTGGACGATGAAGGAGACGATGTTTTCCTCTCCATATTTATCTGCCACAAAGCGGTAGATGTCCTGTGCCCACTTTTCTATTTCTGGCATTCTACGGATATGCTCGTTACCACCCTTGCTTTCAAAATCTACCTTCTGATTGCCAAAGGCAAGCTCTCGCATACGTTCCGTTGAACCGCCGAAGATGAAATTCACCACGGTTCGGAAACGTGGCTCTGCCAGTCCTTCGTTGGGATCTTTGATGCCACGTGAGGCGAGATTTTCTGCCATGCGCATGGTAAGAGGACGGATCTTGTCTATCGGGGCGACGATGCCACCAGGACGGATCTCGAAGTTGAGATGCTCACGGCTACGGTCGTAGTTGCCTTCACGCATGGCCTGGTTCCATCCCTTCTCCGTCCAGTCTCTCAACTCCTCGTTGCCTACCGAAGCAAGACCTTTGGTAACCTTGATGTCCATTACCTGTTTTGATGATGTTCCCATATCGTTTTTCTTTGCTATAATCCTTACTCCAGGAGCCTTTTTCAGTCTTGGCAACACCAGGAAATCTGACCCAGCTTGCTGTTTATCTGGTCAGCCCTCCCGACTACTTTTGTAGGTCGGGGTATTAGGCTTCCCAAGACTGAAAAAAAGTGGCACGTGCAAGCACGCTGCCTCACGTTGCTTGAAATCATTCAGCGATGTGCTAACGGGAGTCCTGATCGCCATCAGCGTGCCTCGCATGGAATAAGGGGGATATGACTATTGTTTTTAATCGTCGGAAGACTCCGCAGGTGCTACCTTTTCGGATGGCTCCCTGGCCTCAGTAAGAGGATGATGGGGATTCACATAGTAGTGGGATGCGGAGCCGGAGATGTAGTGCTCGAAGATCCAATCCAGGAGAACAATCTCCGCTTTCGAGTATCGGGTGGCTACTTCGTCCATATAACTCGGCTTGGTATTGCCACTGATGGCTTTAGCCAGAATGCCAAGAGAATCTATCACTTTGTGCCAGTCCCAGACGTGGTCTTTTCCGAAGAGCAGGCTCACGGAATCGGAAAGTTCCTCGGGCAGTTCTTTCTCCTGATTGAGATAACGGAGAATGGAAACTGCCAGTGAATCGAATACCTGGGCCTGCTGGTTGAGTACACGCCTGGCAGGAATGCCTCCATATCCTTCCTGCTTGGCCATATTCATCTTCAAGTCGTAATAACGGCTGTAGGAATCGGCCACTTCCTTGGCGGTGAATCTGCCCTTGATGAAGCGGATGAACTGCATGGCGCAGAAGTCGAGAATGTCGTCCGGACTCTCGATAAGAAGAGAGAGACGTTGCTCCAGGTTGACAGAGAAGATGAAGCTCTTGGAGTATGGTTCTACGGAAAGCTGACCAAGTTTGGTAAGTCCTGAGATAAACTGGCGAACCGTGGCACGCTGCCATTGCCACTGACGGGCAAGTTCGGAAATGGTGGCAACAAACTGACCGGGCAACAGCTGGAGGGCTCCATCGGTTCCCGGAGACTGATAGGCTCCTGAGGATGCTTTCGAAAGCAGGTCGCAGTAGGCTTCCAGCTTGCTGTAACGTTCCTCTGCTTTCGGCTTCAGAAACTCCAGCAACGAACGGTCAACACCTCTGCATCTGTCTGCTTCGGGTGTCTGTTGATTGGGATGATGAGTCATTTGAGTCATTTTTGAATTTGGAATGTTGAGCAAGTGGATATGATTATGTGCCAGTTGCAGGTGGCACATAATAGTAATTTCTGATAATCAGCGCAAGCAGATCCTTCGGGTTGTTGATGGCTTCAGGATGGCTCTTCAGCTGAAGAACTCTTTCAGATGGATAGAAGACTGCTGCCACACTGACGGTAAAGAGGAACAGGAACATGCTGTTCATATAAGGTAAGGCGTAGCAAACCATCGAGAGCAGCAAGGTGGCGAACCACAGTCTTTTCTTCTCATGCAAAAGATGGAAGGTGCTTTCTGCGATTTTCCTGTTAAGAAGCACCAGAGTCAGGAGTGTTGACACTACGACTGAGAGATTGGGGGCCGTGACATGGCAACACCAGTTGATGAAGATAAGCATCAGCACAACCAGGTAAGCATAGAGATTTCTTGCACTCTGAAACATGGTCATCTTCCACATAAACCGCTTCATGAATCCATATTCCTTCCTGTAAAGACAGAAAAACGCTGTCAGCAGGAGAAAGGGAAAAGCGAAGCTGATGAGGGTTAATATCTGTATCATAATTTTCTTTTTTTACTTGTTATTACCTTTGTCGAGTGATTCAAGTCGCTCGGCTATTCTGTTGTTTAACTGGATGTTGTAACTGGGCGACATCTGGTCTATGGTAGGGTCTTTCGCCAGTTCTTCATCAGCCTCGATAAGAAGACGGAGATAAAAATCTACATTGGAATTGTGGTCTGACTTCTCTGTAGGCATGGCTGCAGTCAATTTGCCATGAGGCTTTATCGGCTGCATCGTATCAGGGTCGATGTCATCAGGAAGCTGATAAGCCGTCTGAATGCTTCGCATCACGAAAATGCAGAAGACTATCATCAGTCCGACAATCGCCTTGGCCATGATGTTTAAATCAAAGAGCATCAGAACAAGCACCATTACCAGGATGGCTATTATATAGAATGTATATACTTTTCTTTTAGTACTCATAATCGCTTAATTCAAGTTTGATGATTCCGAAGGATGCTTTCTCTATAATGTATTCGACATCACGCTGGGTGAGAGTACCCTTCTCTACTCTACCCTTGGCGCTCGGATCTTTTCTACAAAGAGCTGCCAAACCCTGTTTCAAGTCGTATTCATTGATTTTCCAGGTTCGCTTCTTTCTGAAAGAGTAATGATCTCTGTAACTCTGGAGCGAGAGTCCCTTGTAAAACAGGGTCTTCAACACCCCATCCTGCAGGATTCTCATCTCTACCAGCAGTTCCGTATCTTTAACTATTATCCATGTTCTGTATCTTTGTATGATGTCTGCAATCAGGTAATACGTCTGTTTGTTCATCTAGAGACCGCAGTTGAAATCGTTCATGATCTGTACGTGTTCTCGCTTAGCCCGGAACGTGCCGCGACGCTCGTGCAGCCGGAGGTCTTCAAAAAGATCAGCCGACATGAGTTCGATGGAGTTGTAAATCGTCACATTCAACTCGTGGATGAGTCCATCGGCGGAAGTCTTGCAGTTGATCTTGAACATCCTTTCGGTGACCGGATAGCAGTAGGCGCAGCATTCATGTCCGAACACCGTATGGACTGATGGCTCCAGATGGTAGAGAATGGCAAGGTCGGCATTCATTTCGAACATATCAATCACCTTGTCTATAGGTTGTGGAATATGCACTTCGTAGGGAAGAATGGCATAATCTTCGTATGCCTTTATCTCGCCAATCCAATAATTGTCAATCAGCTCTGGCAACAGCATGGGGCCGGATGCCTTGAATTTATAGATAGCTTCCTGTAACATGATAATGAAAGATTAGAGGGTTGATATGTAAAGACGCATCAGCTGGGCTGGAATCTTGTTGGACACTTCCTTGTTGACAAGGTGCTTGCCTTCAAGTCTCGTGATGATGGCAGGATAATCCTTGGCGATGTCCGTCATCAGCTGAGCCTGCTCCGGGGTGAGCATGGCGATGGCCAGTGCATCCATCGAGAGATAGGGCTGCAATATCATCCAGAGATAGGCGTTGGCTTGCATGGCATCTTTGATTTTTCCTTGCTTCAAAACGTCACGGCAAACCTGGGCGTTGAGAATCAGACGGCGGTCTGTTCGCATCGACATGAGGACGAGTGTCTCAGAAGCAGGCAGCTTATTCCTGGAAGCGGATTTGTAGATGGCAGAACAGATGTCTGCCGTTTGGTTGGTGATTTCCGTCATTCCGATGGATGAGCATTCGTCGATATGAGCGAGGAACGTGCGGAAATGGCGGTCTTCCTCATGCAGGAACGCCACGAGTTCCTTTCTGGACTTGATGCCATGCGACTTAGTGCTCAGCAGGAACTTTGAATAGTTGACCAAGGCTCTGTGAACTTCCAAGTCGTAGGCAGGCGATTGATCCAAGGTGGCGAAGAACTTGATGGCATTTTCCTTCAGAGAGCCGAGTTCCTTGTTATCCTTATATAAAGAGGTGTGGAGCTTCACATAAGCCACATCGCTCAAAGTACAGTTGCCAGTCATCCCCAGCAGTTCTGTGCGGATGGAGTCTGAAATCAGATCATACTTCATGGAAAGCCCACTGTGCGCATTGAACGAAAGATCCTTCCTGATGTAGTTCAAGACGGTGTCTCCATACTCGTGCCACTGGTTGATGAAGTCTGCAAGATGCTCTGCATCAGAGTCTGAATGCCCTTTCATTGTCTGAAAGAAAGCCTGGTATTGTTTCAACGCATCTTCAGAAGACTTGAAATCATATTGACGACTTCCACTGCATGAGGTAATCATGAGTAAGGCACATAAAAAAAGCAAGTGAAAGAATAAACTCTGCTGAGTTGTTTTTCTTTCACTTGCTTTACTTTCTTTCATTTGGTTTTTGAGACCTGTTGCTGAAGAGTTACCGAGGCAACCGACAAAACTGTTCAACTGTACTGTATTCCTATTATCCATTGGCATGTAATTGAAAATTTTGCGTGCAAAGATACAGATAAAATTCCACATTAACGACACTACAATCAGACTTTATGTTATTTTATGTTTCATACTCTTTGCAGTATGATTATTGAAGATGCGCTCCTAATTTATAAATTAGGTTAAATCAAGTCTGCTGAACCAACAAAACCAAATAGTATGAATCCATTTCTGAATATAATTCGTATCTTTGCAGAAGAATCGTGCCTAATGCAGGGTTATCCTGCCGCAAAAGGCGCATAACTATCAAGTTATCAGTCAATAAAACATTTTGATATGGCAAAAGTAGGCTACATCATGGCTACATCCCAGTATGACAAACTGGAAGAAGACCGCAAATGGATGAACGAGTTCGGTTGTGTAAGAATCATCGAGGAAAGTGATGATAACGAACGCCACAGACCGCTGTGGAAACAACTGATGGCAGCATTGCAAAGAGGCGATGAACTGGTGATTCCGAAATTTTCCAACGCCTTGCGTGGCAGTCGTGAACTGGCAATATTCCTGGAATTCTGCCGGGTCAAGGTCATTCGCATCATCAGCATCCACGACCGGATTGACTCCAGCAACATCCTGTTTCCGGAAACCAAGCCATCTGACGTATTGGTAATGATGGGTTCCCTGCCCGACGAAGTACTTGCTCTCAGGAAATCAGCAGAGCATGTAATCAAACTGCAGGAGAAGATGATTGTGTCTCTCCCTCCTGTTTCTGCCAGCAAGATGCAGAAACTCGACAGAGAAAAGACTGTAGTGAACCTCTATGTTGCAGGACATCCGATAGATGAAATCTGGAGAGCTAGCGGATTCAGAAGCAGAAGTTCCGTATTCCGCATTCTCAACAAGCACGGAATCAAGCTCAACAGAGGCAACCACTCCGGACCTATCAAGAAAAGAGACACAAAGTAAACAAGACATTGAAGATTTGAGCATGAAGAAGATATTATTCCTACACGGATTCTTCGCCACGGGAAGTTGTCCGATGGCGAGAGCCTTGAAAGAGGCGTTTGAGGGGACGGCGGTAGTGCTGACTCCCGACCTCCCTTTGCACCCCAAGGAGGCACTGAAGGAGATTCGCTCCATCATCGACCGGGAACAGCCCGACTTGCTTCTGGGCAACAGCTGCGGCTCTTTCCTCGCCCAGATGCTGGCTCCGGTGGTGGGCATTCCTGCCCTGCTCGGCAATCCGTATTTCATGATGACGGAGTTTCTGAAGGAGCGAATCGGCGAGCATGAATACAAGGCGCCGAGAAGGGACGGAAATCAACGGCTGGTGATTGACGAGGCGCTGATAGAGGAGTTTGCGGAGCTGGAAGCCGTGCAGTTTGACCATTGCAACCCCTATTATAAGAATCGTGTGTGGGGACTTTTTGGTGAGCAGGACACCCTGGCTCACTTCTCCCCTCTCTTCCTGGAGCATTACAACCAAGCTTTCCATTTCCCTGGCGGTCATACGCCTACTGAGCAGGAGGTGAAGACCTGGTACGCTCCCCTCGCCCAGAAAATGATGATGGAGTTTTCGGCAAAGGAAGAAAGATATTTCCAGCACTTTAAGGGCGGCAAATATAAGTTCATCCATTCTGCCTTCGACTCCGAGACTCAGGAGCGCATGGTGGTTTATCAGGCTCTCTATGGAGACCAAGCCTATTGGGTTAGACCGGAAGATATGTTCTTCGGGAAAGTAACAAGGGAAGGCAGAACTTTTAATCGTTTCACAGAAATAGATAAATTATAACAACAGGAAAATGAGCATGAAACAGATAGAAACACTCGTTTTTGATTATGGAGGTGTCATCGTGAACATTGATGATGCCTCTGTTGTAAAAGCCATGGAGAGCCTGGGCGTTACGGCGTTCAAGCGGCTAATCCATGTCCGCAAAATCAAGAGACTGATGCACCAATATATCAATGGTCTGGTAGCAGAAGCAGAAACATTGAAAGAGATGCTGAGCCTTTGCCGCAAAGGAACCTCTACCGAGGATATTGAAAAAGTACTCGAAGAACTGTGTGGTAATCTGCCCGTAGAAAGACTGGAGGCATTGGTCAAGCTTCGGAAGCGGTACAAGGTCTATCTGCTCAGCAACATCAACGACACGCTTTGGCAGAAGTCGGTCTGTCTGATGAAGCAGCTTGGACATTCCACGGACGAGTTGTTTGATGAAGTATTCCTCTCATACTCCATGCGGAAGGAGAAGCCATCCGTCGAAATCTATGAAGAGATGACGAAACAGACTGGATTGAATCCTGCCACCACCCTCTATTTCGATGACCGTGCCGAGAATGCCGAAGCTGGCAGAAACTTCGGCTTCCAGAGTGTACTGGTAAAGACCAATCATCTGGAGGAGCATCAGGAATGGCAAGAAATTAACAAGAATACAAAAGAATAATCTTATGCGCATAATAGGAAACTTACTTTGGTGGCTCTTCGGAGGTCTCGAAGCTGCCATCGGTTATTTCACCGGAAGTCTGGCTCTTGCATGTACTGTAATCGGCATTCCCTTTGCGATACAGACATTCAAGATTGGCTTGCTCTGCCTATGGCCTTTTGGCTCTACAGTAAGAGAATCGAATAGTCCAACAGGTTGCATTCGCATCCCGTTGAATTTACTCTGGCTGATTTTCGGAGGATTGTGGGCTTGCCTCATGCATCTGTTCTTCGGCTTTCTCTTATGTATAACCATTATCGGCATTCCTTGGGGTAAACAGCATTTCAAGATGGCCGGACTTTCGCTCGCACCATTCGGCAAGGATGTGGAGTTGGGATTTTAAAGTGATACAGATTGCGCTGATGGCGTATTTACACATGAATAGATAACAAAAAAAAGAATGAAGCATATGAAAAGTTTTTCACCAAAGCCGTGGTTTGCACCACAGCCAGTGCTGATTATCGGCACATATAATAAGAATGGAGTTGCCAACGCAATGAACGCTGCCTGGGCTGGACAGTGGGACATGAAGGAGATTATGATCTCGATGGGAAACCACGTCACCACAGACAACCTGAAGCATGGCGGTGAGTTTACCGTTGCATTCGCTACCAAGAAAACCATGGTGGGTTCTGATTTCGTGGGTATTGTTTCTGCCAAGAACGATCCAAAAAAGATGGAGAAAACAGGATGGAACATCAAGAAGGCAACTATGGTTAACGCTCCCGTATTTACAGATTTTCCTATGACTTTGGAGTGTCGCATCAAGGAAAAGATTGACGAGTCGGAAGAGGGCTATTACATCGTGGCAGAGATAGTCAACATTCTCGTGGATGAGAACTATCTGGCAGAGGATGGCAAGCCCGACATGGAGAAGATGGAACTCATCGTGTTCGACCCGATACATCATGGTTACATAGAACTTGGCAAGACCATTGGAAAGGCATTCTCAGACGGTAAGGCTTTGAAATGATGACACTCAGATACATCTTCCATAGTGGCTTCCTTATTGAAACGGCTCGGTGCATCCTGGTCTTTGACTACTGGATGGATCCAGCCGATGTCATGAGTGGGTACATGAATACATGTAAACATGTGTACGTGTTTTCAAGCCACTTCCATGAGGACCACTTCACAAAAGAAATCTTCAAGTGGAAGAATCGCATCCCCAATATCACATACATCCTGTCAAAGGATATACTCAAACGAAGAAGAGCGCAGAAAGAGGATGCCGATGTATGGATGGCCAAAGGAACGGTATGGGAAGACGAGAACCTGAAAGTGTCAGCCACGGGCAGCAATGACAGTGGCGTGAGCTGGATTGTTGAGACAGAAGGTAAAACCATCTTTCACGCTGGTGACCTGTGCAACTGGTACGCACGCTTTCTTGTTGACGGCACGCCTGAAGGAGAGGTCTTCAGTGAAGAGTGCGGTCAATACATCAATCCTGTGGCAGAGGAAAAGCGGTTCCTTGGTGAACTTAAAGACATCCGAAAGATTACCGACTCGTTTGACCTTGTGATGTTTCCAGTGGACGGACGCATCGGCAATGGCTATACGCTTGGAGGGCGTCAATTTATCGACCGCTTCAAGGTTGGGATGTTTGTTCCAATGCACTTTGTCATGAGTGGGTTTGAGAGTGCGTGGCGCATGGAGCCTTTCTGCAAAGAAAAGGATGTCCCCTTTTGGTGCATCGGGCACGAAGGAGACAGCATAACAATATAATATTAACACATTAAATCGTTAAAACAATGGACGCAAAAGAAAAAGTATTAGCAACAATGAAGGAGGCAGGACAGCCTCTCAACGCAGGTAAAATCGCAGAGCTCAGCGGTCTCGACCGCAAAGAGGTAGATGCAGCCATGAAGCAGCTGAAGGCAGAGGGCGCAATCGTCTCTCCTGTTCGTTGCAAATGGGCACCTGCAGAGTAAAAACTTTAATGGCTTGGTACTGCGGTCTTGAATAACAGGCTGCAGTACCTTCCTTTCCTATCTGAACTTCTGTACCACCAATAGGATGATTACCCGACTGCAAAGGTATACCTTTGCTACGTTTTTTTTATAAAGTAACAAAACATTCGCCACATAGTAGCCATGCAAGATCTTTGTTTGTCTTGTTATATGCGATTTTTTATGGAAATCGCATCGTTTTTCAAAAAAAAATCGTACCTTTGCACCGAAATGTCAGATACACATGAATACTGAACAAGTATGAGGTGACACAGAACAGGAAGAAATATATGGCATTACCAATAAACATCGACGAACTGCAGAAGGGGAAGACTATGGAATGGTCACTTCCTTGCGACGGTGCCCATACATCAGGCTTTTGTTGACGAGAAGGCTTATCTTGTCTCTATTGGCAAGGAACTGGATGAGGGTGGCAAGAAAGAAGGAAAGAAAGACAATGATTTCCTAAAAGACTTCCCAAAAGACTTCCCAAAAGAATCTATGGAAGAAATAACTGATAGACAGCGGATTATACTATCATTGGTGCAGAGTGATTGCACTTTAACTTCCCAAAAGATTTCCCAAAAGATTTCGGAAAAAGAACCTGTAACACAGAGAACGATAAAAAAAGATATTGCAGACCTGCAATCCAAAGGCATACTCTCTCGTGAAGGCGGTCGCAAGGATGGCCGATGGGTGATAACAAACAAAAATGACAACAAAAATCGTGAGTAGTGCAGAAATCAGAGTTATTGGCAACGCTTGACCCATTCTTAAGATAATGAAAGCATATACATATATAGATAAAGGCAGGTTTGAAGATTGACACCACACCGCTCATCACCCACCGCTTCGGCCTGTCGCAGATAGAAGAGGCCTACCGCGTGTTTGAAAACCGGCTGGACGGGGTGATAAAAGTGGCCGTGAGCAACGACCAAAAACACGATAACGGATAAACAAAACAACAATACCCGCCCACCCTTCTGAAGAAAACCGAACGCGGCGGGGCGCAAAGAACAATCAGAATAAAACAGAACAAATCATGAGAAAGAACTTCGGAACAAAGACATGGCTCTATCCCATGCCCGTATTCATCGTAGCAGCTTACGACGAGAAAGGCCGCCCGAACGTGATGAACGCCGCATGGGGAGGCATTAACACCGACGACACAATAGGTCTGTGCCTGTCGGAAGGCCACAAGACAACACAGAACATTCTCGCAACAAAGGCATTCACGGTAAGCATGGGCACGGCCGACACCGTGGCGCAGTGCGACTACGTGGGCATAGTTTCGAGCAACAAGGAGCCTGACAAGTTTGCAAAGGCAGGCTTCCACGCCGTGAAGTCCGAATTTGTCAACGCTCCGCTGATAGCCGAACTGCCCATGACGCTGGAGTGCGAACTGCTGACCTACGACAAAGAGAGCTGCTACATGACGGGCCGTATAGTGAACATCTCGGCCGACGAGGCGGTGATAGGCGACGACGGAAAGATTGATGTATTCAAGCTGAAACCCATCACCTACGACCCGATACACCACAACTATATTGCCCTTGGCGAGAAAGCAGGCAACGCTTTCTCCGACGGCAAGGCTTTGAAGTAAACGCTGCGGCCTTCGTGCGGGACGATAATTGTCGCCCTGCACGAAGGTCACGGCTCATTTTTCCTTATCACCGAAAAACTTTTTCCTGTAATACGAACCTGCCGTATAGAGCGCGG
>ENA-OOWN01000329-OOWN01000329.1-human-gut-metagenome-genome-assembly--contig:-NODE-329-length-41879-cov-4.894247_pt1 | contig 41879 bp, 34 predicted proteins | sample MGYA00241406_ERZ501319 | MGnify/ENA primary metagenome ERZ501319 (study PRJEB25962, sample SAMEA2042734) | human gut metagenome | biome: human gut; feature: human-associated habitat; material: faeces... | reverse complement strand
GATGACCTGAAGTAATTAAATAGGTCGATTTTAAAGGCTACAGTTGAGCGGAGACACATAAACTGTAGCTTTTATTAAATTTTTGTTATAATTTTTTAAAATTTGGCAATTATATATCAAATATGGTAAAATACATTTCGGGTTGCGTTATTTAGCATTAGGAGATATGAATATATGAATTCGAAGAAAAGTATCGTAAGATATATAGAAGTGTTTTTGGATGTGATGGTTATGTTTACCTCATATCTGATTGCCAATAGGATTAAATTCGGTTTCTTTAGAACAGGTCTGATAAACAGAACAGAGCATTACCTTACTCTGTTTTTGCTGGAGTTTGCGGTATACGTAGTAGTATATTTTGTGGCTTTCAGAAACGACAATATAGTCAATCGTAAGCTGTTTCAGGAAATATATGCTGTTGGAAAGATGTATGCTTATATCATAGTATTGACCTCCGGATGCATTTATTTTGCAAAGATGGGGGAATATTACTCTCGTGTGCAAATGCTTATTACTTTTATAATTAGTCCGATTGCGACAGTTATAGTCAGACAGATATTCAAGAGACTTGTTACGAAGGAATATCATAGGTCCGGAGCTAATGAAAAAATAATGCTGGTTACCACATCTGATCAGGTGGAAAATGTAATAAAGATTATAAAGACTACGAGAAACTGGGATTTCAGAATCTCGAATATTGCGATAGTTGATTGTGATAGAACCGGCCAGATTATAGACAAGATTGAAATTGTTGCAAATGGGGATAATCTGATGGAGGTTCTCGCAACAGCGGAGATTGACTCGGTATTTGTGCATTTACCTAATGGATATGTGTTCGATCAAAAAGCTTTTGTGACTGCTGTCAATGATATGGGAAAAACGGTATATTTGAATGTGAACGAATATGAGATGAAAATCGGGGAGAGAAGATTAGATTTTCTTGGAAGATATGCTGTTGTCACATGGAAGAATAAAACATACAGACTTCGTTATCTGTTAGCAAAAAAAGGATTTGACCTGATTTTTGGACTGTTTGGCAGTTTACTTATTATCCCGGTATGGATCTTTGCTTTTATAGGAAAACTCATCACAGGAGATTTGGGACCGGTTATCATTACGATTGTACGGGTAGGTAAGAATGGCCGACGTTTTTATTATCATAAATTCAGAACAATGTATATGGATGCTGTGTCAAGATGTGATAAATGGATTATGGAGGGGAAAAAAGGAGTGGATCCTCGATATACTCCGGTTGGATGGATTCTCAAAAAGACTAAATTGGAAAATTTGCCATCGACATGGAATGTCTTGTGGGGAGATATGAGTATAGTTGGAAATCCGGCTCCTTCATTGCCTGAATTTTTGGATTATTCCGACTATCATAGAAAGAGTCTTAGTGTAAAACCAGGTGTTTTTGGTTTTTGGCAGGCATACGCAGATAATGGTGAGAGGCTAAGTGAGGAGGAACAAAGCGAATTTGACAGAGAGTATATACTAAACTGTACTTTGGGACTTGATATAAGGATTGTATTTAGAATTATCTGTCCGTTTTGCAAGTCTATTCCAAAGGCAAAGTTTTCATCTAATGCATTGGCGCATGATGAGATGAAGATGCTTGATGTTATACTTAATGAGAGAAAACCATTACGATATAGGTCGGTTGTTTTAGAAAAACAAGAGAGACCGTCATTTGTAATTTATAAGATGCTTAAAAGGCTGGCTGATATTGTTTTATCGGCTCTTGCGCTTATTGTTCTGAGTCCTGTTTTTATAGTTTTAGGAATATGTGTAAAGCTGAGTGATGGTGGTAGCGTGTTCTATGGACATACCAGAATTGGATATAAGGGAAAGAAAATATCTGTATACAAGTTCAGGAGCATGAAGACGAACGCAGGTGATCTGGAAAAGATATTGACACCTGAACAGCTTGAGCAGTATGTAAAGGAATTCAAGATAGACAACGATCCGCGAATCACCAAAATAGGAGGCTTTCTGCGAAAGACCAGCCTTGATGAGCTGCCACAGCTAATAAACATACTTAAGGGTGAGCTTTCAATAGTGGGACCGCGTCCAATCGTGGAGAAGGAAACCGAAATATACGGTAAGGACATCGCAAAGCTTCTGAGCGTAAAGCCGGGACTGACAGGTTACTGGCAGGCATATGCCAGAAACAATGCCACCTATGAGAGCGGAGAGCGCCAGAGGATGGAGATGTACTATGTGGAGCACTGCTCACTTTGGCTGGATATAAAGATACTTTGCAGAACCGTTTTCTCTGTAATCAGAAAGGATGGGGCACAATAATCAGAACATATGTGAGAAATATGATGAAGAAACTGGATTTAAATAGTATAAAAATAAGTCTCATAATACCTACTCTCAACGCTGCAGAGTATATGCCAGGTCTGATAGATATACTGGGCAGGCAGACACGTAAGCCCGATGAGATAATAGTGATAGACTCAGAATCCGAGGATGCCACAGTGCGTATGGCAGAGCAGGCAGGCTTTAGGACACTAAAGGTCAAAAGGAGTGAGTTTGACCATGGTGGCACAAGAAACTATGCCGTAGCCATGTCAAAGGGTGATATAGTGATGTTTCTGTCACAGGATGCACTGCCTTCGGATGAACACTATGTGGAAAATATGCTGAGAGGCTTTGAAAACGAAGATGTCGTCATGATATCAGCCAGACAGCTCCCCAGAAAGGATGCAAAGCCTGACGAGGTATTAGTGAGAAAATTTAATTATCCTGCGGAGAGCTTTGTCAGAAGTGAAGCTGATATACCAAAACTTGGGATAAAGGCATATTTCTTCTCGGATGTATGCTCAGCCTACAGACGTGATTTCTTTGAAGACATAGGAGGCTTTGAAAGCCCGCTGCTCACAAATGAGGATATGCTGATGGCAGCCAGGGCACTTAGGGCAGGATACAAGATAGGCTATTGTGCCACAGCGCAGGTGTATCACTCACACAACTATACATTTAAGCAGCAGTACAAGCGCAACTTTGACGTAGCGGTCTTTATGGAGACCTACAAGGATGAGATAAAGTGTGATGGTACCACAGGTGAGGGTATCAGGATGGTGCTTTTCATAGAAAAACAGCTCTTAAAGCAGTTTAAGATATGGGCAGCAGTGCACTGCATATTTGACAGCGCAGCAAAGTTTCTTGGCAACAGGGCCGGAAGAAAGTGGAAGAGGAATAATGCATAGCACAGACAAGATAGCCATTCTCATGGCTACATACAATGGAGAAAAATATATATGTCAGCAGATAGACTCTATCCTGTCGCAGACCTGCAAGGACTGGGAACTATATATACACGATGATGGCTCTACGGACAACACGATAGCTGCTGTAGAAAGCTATGTGGAAAAATACCCTGATAAGATACATCTGATAGACGGCAAATCAACAGGTGGAGCAAAGTACAACTTCTTCTATCTGTTTAGTCAGGTGGAAGCGCCATACTATATGACCTGCGATCAGGACGATGTATGGCTGGAAAAGAAGATAGAGCTGACCTATGATAAGATGCTGGCTATTGAAAAAACAGATGGTAAAGAGCTTAAATCCGGACTTCCATGTCTGGTGTACACGGAGCTATGCGTGGTAGATAGTGAGCTGAATACAATAGCGGACACGATGAGCAAATACCAGAGTCTTGACTGTCACAAGCGTACGATCAACCAGTTTATATTGCAGAATTCTGTGACAGGCTGTACAATGATGGTAAACAGGGCTTTAAGAGATATAATGCTTCGCATTACTGATATAGACAACACAATAATGCATGACTGGTGGGCAGCACTTGTTGCCGCACAGTTTGGAAAAACAGCATTCATAGATGAGCCTACAATACTGTACAGACAGCATGGAGACAACAGTTTGGGAGCACTTGGGATAAATAAGCTTTCATATATTGTGCGTCGTGTCTGGCAGAAGAAACAGATACAGGAGAGCATGAGGCTTGGGCGGCTTCAGGCGAGAGAATTTGCAAAAACATATAATCTGCCCACTGACAGTCTGGCAGTAAGGTATGCGGCACTGGAAGGTAAATCCAGACGCGTAAGACAACGGTTTTATAAGGAAAATGATATGTATAAGACCGGGACCATGAGACGGCTGGGACAGGCTGTGTGGGGATAGGTTGACAAAGTGACTACAAACGATGTAAAATACACCGATGTAGCATGTAAAAGTAGGAAAATAGAGGAACTATAAATGAAACAAATAATTTTTGATTTGTGGACCAATAAACGAATGGTTCTAAGTCTGGCGAAAAATGATTTTAAACAACGTTTTGCCGGCTCATATTTTGGAATAATGTGGGCATTTGTTAATCCTGTTGTAACAATTATGTTGTACTGGTTTGTATTTACCATTGGATTCAGAAATCCACAGTCAAACGGAAGTTATCCGTTTGTTTTATGGCTGATAGCAGGACTTATACCATGGTTTTTGTTCTCAGAGGCACTTACAAGTGGAACGAATGCATTACTAGAGTATTCATATCTTGTAAAAAAGGTAGTTTTTAAAATAGATATATTGCCTATAGTGAAGATAATGTCTGCATCTGTGGTACATTTTTTCTTCCTTATAATGATGGTAATAGTTTATTGGTTTATGGGATATCCACCTTCATTATATCAGCTTCAGATTATATATTATCTGATATGCATGTGGATGCTTTTAATTGCATTAGTGTATACTACAAGTGCTATTGTTTTGTTTTTTAGAGATCTTGGGCAGATAATAACTATATTTATGCAGGTATTTATGTGGATGACGCCTATTATGTGGGACGAATCAGCATTAGGGGGAGGAAAAATCACACTGATGTATAAGCTGAATCCTATGTATTATGTGGTTAGAGGATATAGAGAGTCTTTTTTGACCTATAACTGGGTTACAAATCATTTATGGTCAACAGTATATTTCTGGGGTGTAGTGATTGTGTGTATGATAATTGGTACTACAATTTTTAATAGATTGAGACCTCATTTTGCAGATGTATTATAAAGGAAAATATAATGAGCATTATTAACGATGAAAAAGTAATAGATATAAGGCATATTTCGAAAGTATATAAGCTATATGATAATCCAAAAGACAGATTACTGGATGCATTAAAGCTTACACGTAAGCAAAAATATAAGGAATACAGAGCACTGGATGATATAAGTTTTTGTGTTCACAAAGGAGAGACAGTAGGGCTTATTGGTACAAATGGTGCAGGCAAGTCTACTCTTCTTAAAATAATAACAGGTGTGCTAACACAGACATCAGGAGAGGTTGAGGTTCATGGTAAAATATCTGCTCTCCTTGAGCTTGGTGCAGGATTTAATGGCGAGTATACAGGAATAGAAAATATATATCTGAATGGTCAGATGATGGGATATACCAGAGAACAAATGGATGAAAGAATTCAGTCTATTATTGATTTCGCCGGAATAGGAGATTTTATTAATCAGCCGGTTAAGACATATTCCAGTGGTATGTTTGCAAGACTTGCTTTTGCTGTTGCTATCAATGTAGATCCTGACATACTTATAGTAGATGAGGCACTTTCGGTTGGAGATATATACTTTCAGGCAAAATGTTTCAAAAAGATGGATGAGATAAAGAAAAAGGGCACAACGGTTTTACTTGTTACACATGATATGAGTAGTGTAATAAGCTATTGTGACAGAGCGGTTATTCTAAATAAGGGGCATTACGTCAAAGAGGGAAATGCTAAGGAAATGGTTGATATTTACAAGAAGATTCTTGTAAATCAATATGATGAAAATGAGACTGAGAATGGTGGAGAAAAAAAATCAGCCATAGCATATCTTAAAGAGAGTGATGGCACAGACTGGAAGTCACATTTTGTTATAAATGATCAGAATGTGGCTTATGGAGATGGAAAGGTCAGAATTGAGGATTTTGGACTGTTTGATGATTCTGATCGCCCAAGTAATATGCTTATGAAAAAGAATCCATTTAAGATTAAGCTTAAGGTGAGATTTTTGAAGGATGTGGAGCATCCAATATTCACGTATACATTTAAAAATGTAAGAGGAGTGGATATCACAGGAACAAACACCATGTTTGAAAGAGTTGATGTGGAGCTTGCAAAGGCTGGCGAAGTATACGAAGTGACTTTTGCACAGAAAGCCATGATGCAGGGGGGAGAATATATGATGAGCTTTAGTTGTACCGGATTTGAAAATGGAGAATTCGTGGTACATCAGAGACTTTATGATATTACCAAGGTGGCTATTGTGTCGGAACAGGACACGGTAGGATTCTTTGATTTGGATTCAAAGGTTACTGTAGAAAAGTTACAGTAACCTATCGATTTGCGAAGACGAGAAATGAGTTTGCAAAAATTGGGAACATATTGTCTTCGCAAATTTTATCAAATGCTAATACCTCATTAAACAGCTCGGTTCTTCGTGAAGAATATGAGTAAGCAGGATAACGTATACTGCCGGATGAAGGTAAACGATTATCGGAAAATAACTCTGTAGGATATTCGTAATCCGGTATAGGGTAGTAGAAATGCTGACAGCTCAATCCGTTTGAGTTTAGCAGTTTTTTTAATCCATTGATAGAAAAAGAACAGTAGTGTTCTTCATTTGGATAACCCTGAATTCCTTCAAAGAGCCGTTTACTGTAATTTTCCGGGACACCGGAAAAATATTTTAATCCATATGTGTTCGGACATGCTATAATCAAACTACCATTTGGATTTAACAAAGAAACTGCTTTTTGAATATATCTTTCGGACAAAGGGGTATCAAGACTGCCTATAAAAGTGATATAATCATAAGCAGTGTTGAAATTGATATTAAGAAAGCTGCCTGCATATATAGATAGATTATCTACTTTTTTATTACGTAGAGCATTAGCTTCGCAATAGCATTTGTTTGGATCTGTTGCAGTGACGGATTTGAGTTTTTGACAAAATACAGATGTAAGAATGCCGGATTCAGCACCTATCTCGAGGAGAGAGGCATTTTCATCAAATGGATACCAGTCTATAAGACTTTTCCTATTGGATGAAAGGTGATGAAGGTATGCAGGTGATGAACCATTTTGTAATACATCATCGTAATTATCAGCAACTAATAAAGGCATGATTTCTGATGAAGACGTCATTGCTTCATAAGTATCGTTGCCGGAATAGAAAGTAAAATCAATATTGTTATTCATAATATATCACCTCGTGTTTTATATATGAATAGTAACACAAGATTGAAAGGGTATCAATGGATAGAATTGATTATATTAAATATAGCAGAAGTAAAGCATTAGAATATCAGACTCGTACATCGATAGGGGTAAGCGGTGGAAAGCGTATTGTAGAAAAGTCACCTTGTACTTCCGAGGGCATTGTTCATATTACTTCATTTGTAAAAAAACATGACAAATTGCAGAACGTTTATTTGAAAGTAAAGCCTGTGGATGTTATTCTGAAAGAAAAAAGTGTGTATTTTCCTTTCATTGATGGAGAAAGCCTATATGACTATCTGGAAGATAGCATAACTGATACTAGTGAACTTATCAAGAGGATTAAAAAATGCTTTGATGTTATATTTGCGTTTAACAGCACATGTGTTGTTGGATGGAATGATACAAAAGAGTTTGATGATATATTTGGAAAAAGCAATGGTGAGATTCTGGAAACTCTTGAGGCTGTAGCTCCTGCAAATATAGATGCTATATTTGAGAATTTTATCATTTCAGAAGATGGTAATTATACAAATATAGACTATGAATGGACATTTGATTTTCCGGTTCCTATATATTATATAAAGTATCGTACACTTATGTATTTTTACTCAAATAACAGAGGTGTTTTAGGTAAAAGTATTAGTCAGGAGGCGTTCTTCGAAGAGTTTGGAATAAAATCAGAGTGGATAAACGTATTTTCAGACATGGAAGATCATTTCCAAAATCATGTACATGGTATTGGGAGAAAATATATTTATAATTCGAATTATGCTCAGTATAATGCAGGCTATCTTGAAAATCCGGAGAAGTTGTATTGTGAGGATAAGACGAAACAATATGAGAAAACTATCAGGGAAAAAGACAAAAGATATCATAAGCTGGAAAAAGAAAACAAGAAGCTGCATTATTATTTGGATGAATGTAATAAGGCAATTGTAGAGTTACGAGACACATATTCTGTAAAAAGGAAGATAACATATAGAATGAATAAAATAGTTAAAAAAATAATACCTTCAAAAGTTGCAAAAGCTGCTAGTGTATTGAAAAATGACGGAATGGCTGCACTACTTTATAAGGTGAAAAACTATAATGATAACAAGAATGCATATGAGAGATGGATTGAATTAAATGAAATCAATTTGATGGAATCTGCAACACTGGACTGGAACCCTAAGATTTCGGTTGTAGTTCCGGTGTATAATGTTGCAAGTAATATGCTCATAGATTGTATAGAGTCTGTAATAAAGCAGACATATACAAACTGGGAACTTTGTCTGGTGGATGACTGCTCTACTATGGAGAGTGTGCGCGATGTACTGCATTCATATGAGAAAATGAATGATCCAAGAATAAAAATAGCGTATCACGATGTGAACGGTCATATTTCAAAAACTACTAATGATGGAATTGCAATGGCAACAGGTGAGTTTGTGGGATTGATGGATTGCGATGATTATCTTGCTGTCAATGCTCTGTATGAGATGGCAAAGCTTCTCAACAACAATCCTGAGTATGATTTTATATATTCTGATGAGGATAAAGTAAATGAGGAAGGAAATCAGCGCAGAGATCCGTTTTTTAAACCGGATTGGTCACCTGACACATTTATGTCTTATATGTATACCTGTCATTTCTCTATATTCAGGAAGACAATACTTGACGAGTTAGGTGGAGAACGAGTTGGACTGGAAGGGTCGCAGGACTATGATCTGGTGCTCAGACTTATGGAGAAGACTATGAATATAGGTCATGTGCCAAAGATACTCTATCATTGGAGAATGAGAAAAGAATCTACAGCTAATGATTTGACAGCCAAGCCATATATTATAGAATCAACGATAAAGGCAAAGGAAGAGGCCCTCGAGAGAAGAGGTCTTAAGGGACATCTTGAATGTATAGATGAGGTGACTCAGTACAGAGTGGTGTATGAGCCGCAAAACAATCCCGTTGTCAGCATTGTAATCCCATCAAAAGATAATCATGATATAATCAGACAGTGCATAAGTTCAATCAGAGAATATACATTGTATAAGAATTATGAAATAATAATAGTTGATAATGGTAGCGCACCGGACAATAGAGCATTGTATGAACGGATGGCAAAAGAAATGAACTGTATCTATCATTATGACAGAAAAGAGTTCAATTTCTCGTATATGTGCAATGAAGGTGCTAAAATTGCAAAAGGTGAATATTTGTTATTCTTAAATGATGATATTGAAATACCGCAGAATCAGGGTGAATGGTTACAGCGTATGCTAGGACAGGCTCAGGTATCATATACCGGAGCTGTAGGTGCGAAATTATTGTATCCCGGAACGAATTTGATACAGCATGCAGGAGTGCTTAATTTGCATATTGGACCGGGGCATGCTTTCCATCGGTTTGATGATAGTTTAAATTGTTATTGGGGCAGAAATATACTTGATTATAACTATACTATAGTAACAGGTGCCTGCTTCTTAGTGAATAGGAACAAGTTTTGGAATGTTAATGGTTTTGACGAAACTTTCCCGATTGCATACAATGATGTTGAACTTTGCTTTAAACTGGTAGAAAAAGGATATTACAATGTATTGAGAAATGACGTGAAGCTTGTACACCATGAGTCTATAAGCAGGGGATATGATGTAAGCCCTGAAAAGGCAGAAAGACTCAGACTGGAAAGAGAACATTTATATAAGAAGCATCCAAACTTTGTGGATTATGATCCGTGTTATAATCCGAATCTGACTCAGGATAAGGGGGACTGTTCTTTAAATCTTAATGAGCAGAGTGAATTTGCAGAGTGTGAGGAACTTGCTTATGCTGATATTATAGGCTTGAGCAAATCTAAAGCCAAATATGCGCTAGATTCGATTTCAGAATCAGAAAACTGTATTGCTATAAAGGGCTGGATATATGACAAAAACGTAAATACACAAAAGACTTATCCAAAGATAGTGCTGATTAATAAAGAAAATGAAAAGTGTTTTGCATTTACTACTGCCAAAGAATACAGATCGGATTTGAGTGCAGCACATTTTGGAAAAGGAAGCGTATTCGCGGGATTCAGCTGTGATATAGATTTGAATAAAAACATAAAAAAGGGACTATATAATATTTGTATTGTTTATGGTGGAAAGATCATTGAAACGGATAAAAAAACTACAATTTAATGTATCACAAGAGAATATGATTAAGCGATATGTAGTGCTATTTTTGATATTGCTTGTATATATTTCATTGTGCTACGGTATTTATGGGGATAAGATAAAAGACAGGGTTCTCTCATTTAATGAGTCTCAGGCAGAACCTTATGAAGAATTAAAAAATGGAGATGAAATAGAGCAGGAGATTAAGCTGTATACGCGCGATATTTCAAAAATAACATTATATACAGCCACATTTGGAAATAATGATGCAGGCAATGGATATATTAGTTTGACTTTAAGTGGTGATAAGGGAGACTCTATTGCAAAAAAGAAAATAAGTCTTTCTGATGTTAAAGATAATGCTCAGCTGAAAATAAGTTTTGACAAGCCGTTTTACAGAAATGGTAATAAAAATGCAAAGCTTGTTATGAGGCTTGATGGCATGTCAGAATCAGATAAAATAACATTTTATGTGGGAAATGGAGAGTCAGACCATGTAAAAATCAATGGGAAATCACAATCATTTGCACTTAGATATGACATAACATCAAATTCGATGGATTATTATTCAGCAGTCTACCTATTGTGTGCAATAATAATTGGCATACTTATTATAGTAATGTACTGGTATCTATTTATTGCAAATAAAAAAACAGTCCATACAATGTTTTTGATTGTTGCTATAGCTATGGGATTGGTTTATTTTGCGTTCATACCTGAATATGAGACTCCGGATGAACTGAGGCATATGGAAACGGCTTATTCACTATCAAATAGACTATATGGAGAAAGCAGTAATGGTGACGTGTTTATGAGACGGAACGATTATGATAATTTGTATAGTCAGGATGATATGAATCTGTTTCATAAAATGTTTGATAGGGAGTACTATAATAAGTATTATTATGGGATAATACATGATCACTATGTGGATAATACGATGGTGGATATTGCAAAAACTCCGTTAAATGCAAAGTCATATCTCTATATATTCTCAGCTGCAGGAATACTTTTGGGAAGAATATTGGGACTTAATTCTGCTATTACATTTTTACTTGGAGCATTTTTGAATTATTTATTATATGTGGTTGGTATTTTTTATGCTATTAAAAAAATTCCAAAAGGAAAGACGGTTTTATTTCTAATAGCAATCTTACCAATTACCATGCAGCAAGCATCGTCATATTCATATGATTGTATAATAATAGTGAGCGCATTTATTTTTATTTCATTATGCTTTAGAATGCTGCTTGAAAAATTAAACTGGTTTGATATAAGTGTTTTGATTATATCAGCTCTTTCAATGGCAATTGCAAAATCAGGTGCCTACCTTCCGATACTGATGGTATTATTAATTCCAATAATATCAAAATGGAAGAAAGAAAAGAAGATAGATAAAATAGCAATGGGTTCCTTTATTGTAATCATTTTATGCATTATAATTAACAGATTTTTAATATCAACAGGCAATGTTAGCGGTTTGGGAAGTAACAGTAATTTGAGTTGGTTAAATGAGGAAAGTTACAGTATAGGATATCTATTAAGCAATCCGGATAAATGGTTGGTTATTCTTTGGTCAACAATAATAAATAAAGGCTCTGAATTTTTTTATACAGCTTTTGGTGGTGAATTAGGATGGCTTGAAATTAATGTACCATGGTGGGTTATTATAATACTATTTTTATCTATTGTAGTTGTTTGTCTGACAGAACATGAAAATATGAAGTTTGAAAAATGGATTAAAGCAGCAATATGGCTTATTTCGGTTGCCACAGTTGGAACTGTGTGTGGCGGACTTCTTTTGTGTTGGACTCCGATTTCATCTAATGAAATATTAGGAGTGCAGGGAAGATATTTTTTGCCGTTTATGCCACTATTATTCTGGGGAATGCAGACAGAATCTATAAGAATAAGAGAAAGTTTATACAATAAGGCTATTTATATGACGGTCTTAATGCAGCCGTTTATTGTTTATGCGTTTATCGCAGTGGAGTTAATATAAAAGAGGTTAAATCAAAATGAAAAAATTAATTATAATTCCGGCATTTAATGAGGAAGAAAGTATATATAAAACGGTAAATGATATAATACAAAATGCTCCGGAGTTTGATTATATTGTGGTAAATGACTGCTCAACAGACAAAACAGCGCAAATATGTAAGAATAATAAATTTAATTATATCAATCTACCAATCAACCTGGGAATAGGAGGTGCTGTACAGACTGGATATAGATACGCGTATGAAAACGGATATGATATGGCAGTTCAAGTCGACGGTGATGGGCAGCATGATGCAGTATTTCTTAGCAAAATGGCTGAAACTATGAAAAAAGAAAAAGCTGATATGGTTATAGGTTCCAGGTTTATTGATAAGAAAGGATTTCAGTCCTCTAGGACAAGAAGAATGGGAATATTATATTTTACATGGCTTATAAAGTTGTTCTCACATGAGACAATAACGGATCCAACATCCGGGCTTAGAATGATTGGTAAGGATGTGATAAAAATGTTCGCACATAATTATCCAAAGGATTATCCAGAACCGGAAACTGCAGTTGCAGTCTTAAGGAGCGGAAAAAAGATAGTTGAGATACCTGTTATAATGCGACAAAGACAAGGTGGAGTATCTTCTATAAATATGAAAAATTCTATATATTACATGATTAAAGTGAGTTTGGCAATAGTTATAGAATCATTTCGAAGCTGGCATTAAAGGAGCAAAATATGAATATTAAGCTGAAGATTTTTATATTGATCATATTATTAGTGGTATTGGCTGTTTTAGTTAGAAAAATACAAAAGAAAAAGATAGATTTAAAATATAGCTTATCATGGTTTGGGTTAATTATTGTCATTATTATATTTGATTTATTTCCGGAACTTGCTCAATGGTTATCTGAATTGATTGGGGTAAAGGTTCCCTCAAACTTTCTGCTCTTCAGTGGAATGTGTTTAGTGTTGATAGTTATTTATACTCAAACAGCTGCAATATCTAAATTATCTGATGATGTGAGGTCTCTTACTCAAAAAATAGGCTTATTGGAAAGTAGAATACGGGAATTAGAGGATAAAAATGAAGAAATATAATACAAATCATACGTTTGCAATTTGCGCTTATGGTGAAAGTGAATATTTAGAAGAGTGTATCAGTTCTTTGTTGAACCAGACTGTAAAAACTAATATATTGATTTCGACATCTACCCCATCAGAGTATATTTATAAGATGGCTGAAAAATATGGATTACCTTTATGTATTAATAAAGGCGAGCATGGTATTACCCAAGACTGGAATTTTGCGTATGAACATGCAGATACTGATTATGTGACTATAGCACATCAGGATGATATATATGATAAGAGATATGTTGAATGTCTTCTAAATAATGTTAATAAAGTCAGCAGACCATTGATTTATTTTACGGATTATGCTGAAGTAAGAGATGGAGCCATAGTAGCAAATAACAAATTATTAAATACAAAGAGGATTTTGTTAGCACCATTAAGAGTAAAAATATTATGGAGCAATAAGTGGATAAGAAGAAGAATATTATCTCTTGGATCTGCCATCTGCTGTCCTTCAGTGACATATTTTAGACCTAATTTGCCTTCACCATTGTTTTTAAACGGTTTTCGTTCATGCGAAGATTGGGAGACTTGGGAGAGAGTTTCTAGGCTTAAAGGTGCATTTGTTTATAATAAAAAGATACTTACTTATCATAGAATACACGAGAATTCAGAGACATCTAAAATTATTCATGATAATAAAAGAACTGAAGAAGACTTTATTATGTATAGGAAGTTTTGGCCGGAATGGATTGCTAAAATTTTGATAAAAAAATATGCATCAAGTCAGAAATCTAATGATTTATAGGAAATAAATGTATGAAAGAAAGAAATTATTTATTTGACAATATAAAGGCGCTGATGTTGCTCTTAGTTGCTATTGGACATATTTTAGATGTATATATTGATGATGGAAATAATACGGTATTTTATATAGCAATGAAATATATATATTTATTTCATATGCCTGTGTTTGCATTTGTTAGTGGATATTTTACAAAAGATTTTGACAGAGCAAGAAATAAGGCTGTAAAGGGTGTGCTGATACCATACCTGATTTTGCAGACGGGATATGTTATTGTAGCAGCAATTATGATATATTTGGGTTTGGCAAAATTTAATGCAGGTGTATTTAATTATTCCATAATATTGCCTTCTTCGGCGTTTTATTACTTGCTTGCATTGTTTGTGTGGAAACTGATAGCAAAAGATATTATGTCATTAAGGTGTCCACTTGTGATTTCTACAGTTTTGGGATTATTAATTAGTTTTACAAAATATGATGATTTTCATATGGGATATGGTGCGGTTTTTTCTTTATTGATATTCTATGTGCTTGGAATTAAGTGTACAGAGAGTATAATAAATAAAATACGAAAAGTACCACATGTTATAGCTGTTTTTGTGTTGCTACTGGGACTGATTCCGGCAAGTGTTTGTCCATATTCAATTCATAGTATTAGGCTGAATTATGAATCAGAAGGATTTACAAATATTGAAGGAATGTTATGGAGATGTTTGTTCTATATTGTAGCTATAGTTATGGGAATGGCTATTATAAATTTGTTGCCGGCAACTAAAACTTTCTGCTCAAAAATTGGTATGCGTGCTATTTTGGTATATGGTGGATCAACTTTTCTTGCGCCATCAGGATATGTATTGATTTGCAATTTATTGCATTTGGATAGAAATAATATGGTGAATGCACTTGGAATATTAATATTTTCAATTTTGATATTATTTGTGTGTTCGAGTGATATAATAAATAATATATATCAGTTTATTTATAATAAGATTATAGGATTATTATTTAAAAATACTTCACAATTGGAGAAATAATATTATGCGGGAATATGATAATGAGACATTAACTAAAGTTCAAAAAGCAGAGCTTGGAATATTGCGTGATTTTGTTGATTTATGTGAAAAAAATAATTTGACATATTTTGGAATTGCAGGAACAGGAATAGGTGCAATAAGGCATGGTGGATTTATTCCATGGGATGATGATATCGATGTAGCGATGCCAAGAGATGATTTTGAACAGTTTGTTGATATCGCAAAGAGACAATATAGCAATAAGTATATGATCATGAATGGAACTGAAAATGAAAACTATCCATTGTTGACGACCAGGTGGATGATAAGAGGAACAGAGTTTGTTGAGGAACCTCTTAAAAACATAAAATGTCCATTAGGTATATTTTTGGATATTTATCCATTAGATAAGATTCCTGATGATGAAAAATTATTTAGGAAACAGGCAAGAAAGGCTTTTATATATAGTAAATTATTAATACTTAGAAGTATACCATATCCTGTTTTGGGATTTGGTGGTATAAAGGCAAAAATTGTACATGCTATTTGCGCAATTGTAAATGTATGTATGAGAATATTACATATTTCCAAAAGAAAATTATATGATAAATGTTTAGAGATTAGCACTATGTATAATAAATTGGAAAAAACAGAGCGTATTGATTTCTTATGTGATACAACAGCATATTTGAATATTCATTATATAAGTGATATATATCCGTTGAAGAAAATAAAATTTGAAGACATGCAACTAAATTTTCCTAATAAAATTGAAAAAAATTTGACGGAAGCATATGGTGATTTCATGAAATTACCACCTGTAGAAAAAAGAAAAAATCACTATCCATATAAGCTAAAGTTTTGAAATAGGTGATTGTTGCGATGCAAGATAATAAAAATATGAAAAAAAATGTAGCTTGGAATACAATAGGGAGCATTTATTATTCATTTTGTCAATGGCTAATGACAGTTATAGTAGTTTATTTAACTTCGGATTATGGTGTTATAGGAACGCTTGGGTTAGCTATGACCATAACGAATTCATTTACTACTATATCTTCATTTGGAATGAGAAGCTATCAAATTTCAGATTCTAATCATCAGTTTTCAGATTCGGAATATATTGCGAGCAGAAGAATAACAGCAGTAGTGGCATTTGTATTGTGTGCAATTTATGTGATTGTAATTGGTACAAATATTAAGGAATTAATTTGTATATTATCTTATATGCTATTAAGACTTGTTGAGTCAACTGAGGATGTATATCAAGGCATTTTGCAGATTTATTGGAGATATGATATAATAGGAAAATCATATATATTGCGAGGAACTCTGCAAATATTTTTATTTGTGTTATGTTTTTTACTAACAAATAATTTGACAATAACTTTTTTAGTAATGTTTTTCAGTAATTTGGTCGTTTTAATTTTATATGACAAAAGGATTGTAAATAAAATAGCAAATGTTGTTACAATAATATGGTCAAATAATTTGATACGGTTATTTAAGGAATGTGCAGTACTGGTAGTTTATTATTTTATGGCTAATTCACTTGCGACAGTAGTTAGAGTTAGTATAAAGAATCACATGGGGCAGGATTTACTGGGAATTTATTCAACAGTTGCATCACCTACAGTTATAGTACAGTTATTAGCGAGCGTAGTATTTTCTCCGTTTTTACCTTTATTTGCAAAAGCATATAATAGTGGAAATAAAAAACTGTTTTCACAATATATAAAAAAGATTGTAGTATGCATTATTATAGGATTTATATTTGTAAATATTGCGACTATATTGTTTGGAAAGTGGGGATTGCAAATATTATATAATAGTGATATAGCATCTCATTATGAATTATTGTTACCATTGGTGTGGTGTACTTTTTTTGCAGCAGCTGTATGGTTATTTGCAGGCACGCTGATATCAATAAGAGCAATCAAACCACTTGTTTGTGGTATGACAATTGCCTTTTTTATCAACTATGTACTAAGTGATTTATTAGTCACTACATTTGGGTTAAATGGTGCGAGCTATTCACAGGTAATATCAGAGGTCTTATTGATGCTCTATTTATTTGTAATAGTTATGATAAAGAAGAATCAAATCAAAGGGGTTAACGAAGGATGAAGGGATTTAGAAAATATGATGATATGACATTAGATAAACTAAAAAAAGAACTAATTGATATTTTTGAAGTGTTTGACAGTTTATGTAAAAAATATGATATAAAATATTTTGCGACAGGTGGAACTTTATTAGGAGTGGTAAGACATGGCGGCTTCATTCCGTGGGATGATGATTTAGATATAGGTATGCTCAGAACTGAGTATGACAAATTTTTAAAAATACCTCATAGTGAATTTGAGGGATATGGATTATGTGCACCGGAGATTACACCGGGCGGTTATTATAGTTTTGTGACTAAATTCTATAAAAAAGACACTAAGTTCATTACACCAATTAGCTATGCTGATAATAAAAATGATATGGGGATTTTTATTGAATTATTTCCATTTGATGATGTGGAAGAAAACTTATTAGAAAAACAAAAGAAGAGAGTTAATAGAATAAAGGCATTGTATACGACAGCCGTATGTGATCATATAATTGTTTTTGATGTGGGGCTGAAAGGTATAATTAAGAAAATGGCTAAAAGGATTATAAAGATATATGTGTCATTGACTCATAAAACTTTAGAATCACTTACAAAAGAGTATATAGATGTGGTTGATACTGCAATTGAAACTGAAAAAGCATATGCATTCTCGGATGTTGGACATTTAATAGCAAAGAAAGGCGTGGAATCACCTGTATATAGAAAGTTTGAAAATATACAAATGCTTGTACCAAGTGATTATGATATGGTATTAAAAGGATTGTATGGTTCAGATTATATGCAACTACCACCAAAAGAAAAAAGGTGGAATCAAGCTCCGATGTATATTGGATTTTCAGATGGATCCGCTGTTGATTTCCAAAATAATGGCTAAAGGAGCAAATTTAAAGAATGAAGAAGGTTATTACATATGGAACATATGATATGTTACATAAGGGACATATTAGATTATTAGAGAGAGCAAGAGCTTTAGGTGATTATTTAATTGTAGGTGTAACATCGGATACATTTGATAGGGCTAGAGGCAAAATAAATGTTAAACAGTCACTTCAGGAGCGAATGGAGGCAATTAAGGCAACGGGATTAGCTGATGAGGTGATTGTAGAAGAGTATGAAGGCCAAAAAATAGATGATATAAGAAGATATGATATAGATATATTTACAGTGGGGTCTGACTGGATAGGGAAATTTGATTATCTGAAAGAGTATTGCGAGGTGTGTTATCTCGAAAGAACAAAAGGAATTTCAAGTTCTGAACTGAGAACTGAAGAAAGAAAAATAAGAATAGGTCTTATAGGCGATTTAGCCTCTGAAATAAATAAGTTTGTTAATGAAAGTAAATATGTTAATGGAGCTGAAGTAGTAGGAATATATAATCCGCTAGGAACTGAAAAATTAGATAAAATACAGGAATTTGAGGATTTTGATGTGTTATTATCTAATGTGGACGCATTATATATTGCTATGAACTCTTTTAGCAGTTATAGATTTATAAAATCAGCTTTAAAGTGTAAGAAGCATGTATTGGTCGAATCACCGATTACAATGGAGTATTGCAAAATAGAAGAATTGTTTCAGATAGCTAAGGATAATAAATGTATCTTAATGGAATCAATAAAGACAGCATACTCTTTGGCTTTTTCAAGACTGATTTTACTTGTTAAAAGTGGAATGATAGGTGATGTGATTTCTATTGATAGTACATGTACAAGTTTAAGGAAAAATAAAAAAGATAAAAGGGGCAGTCTTCAATCATGGGGACCATATGGGTTGCTTAGTATATTTTCTTTTTTAGGCACAAATTATATAAAAAAAGAAATATATACAAAACTCGATTGTGAAGGCCATGACATATTCACAAAAATTAATTTCTATTTTGATGGTGCTGTTTCATCCATGAAGGTAGCAGATGGAGTAAAATCTGAGGGAGAACTTATAATTTCCGGGTCAAAAGGTTATGTTTACGTTCCAGCACCTTGGTGGAAAACAGATTATTTTGAAATTCGTCAGGAACACATTGAGGATAATAAGAGATACTTTTATCAATTGGAAGGTGAAGGTATTAGATATATGATAGTCTGTTTTTTGAAGGCTATTAAAACAGGTAGAGGAGACTTTTATATATCTAAAGATATTTCAAAGGAAGTGTCCAAAATTATGGATGATTTTTGCGGCAAGAAGAACGTAGTATATTTATGATACATTAAAGGATGGATAAAAATGAAAGTAAAACAAAATATGTTGAATTTTACAGTTGGACCGGTTATGTCCAATGAGAAAGTATTAAGAATAGCTAGTAATTCAGCGCCTTATTTCAGGACAGCCGAGTTTTCAGAAATAATGCTACAAAATGAGCAAATGATGCTAGATAATTTAAATGCACCTGATGGAAGCAGATGTGTGTTTTTAACGACATCCGGAACTGGTGCTATGGAATCAGTTGTGATGAATGTTTTAAATAATAAAGATAAAGTACTTGTTATTAATGGTGGAAGTTTTGGAAAAAGATTTTTGGAACTGTCACAATTACATGATTTGGATACAACAGAAATAAAGGTTGAATTTGGACATCAGATAAGAAGTGAACAGTTGGAGTATTTCAAAAATAAAGGGTATACAGCTTTATTGGTTAATATGCATGAAACCTCATCAGGTAATCTGTACGATATGAATTTAATTGCATCATTTTGTAAATGCAATGGAATTCTATTGATTGTTGATGCTATAAGTTCGTTTATTGCCGATGAAGTAGATATGACAGAGTTAAACGCTGCTGTTGTAATAACAGGGTCGCAAAAAGCGTTAGCTGTGCAGGCAGGAGTATCAATAGTTGCTTTAAATCGAGAGGCTTTAGAACGAGTAAAGTCTAATAAAGAAAAATGTATGTATTTAAGTCTTAAGGAGGCTTTGCTGAACGCTGAGAGAGGACAAACCCCATTTACTCCAGCAGTTACTACATTGTTACAAATAAATGAACGTTTATTTGAAATAAATCAGGATGGTGGAATTTTAAATGAAAGAAAGAAAATCATAGCGAGGGCGAATGAATTTAGAAAGTTTATTTCAGAATTCCAATTTGAATTTGTGCCGGAGAATATGTCAAATGCGGTAACTTGTTTAAAGACAGAGAAAGTAAAAGCAACGGATATTATAGCTCTAATGAAGGATGAATATAATATTTGGCTGTGTCCAAATGGTGGGGAGTTCAAGGAACAAGTATTTAGGATTGGACATATAGGGAATATTACAGATTGTGATATGCAGAGATTAAAAGCTGCATTTATTGATTTGAAAAAAAGAAATATTATTTTTTAGATTTGTAGTTGAGGAAGAAAAATGAATGTAGCAGTTGTTATAGCAGGTGGCTCAGGTCATCGTATGGGACAGGATATTCCAAAACAATTTATAAATGTGTATGATAAACCGGTTTTGATATATACGTTAGAAGGATTTCAAAAACATCCGCAGATAGACGCTATTGAGTTAGTGTGTATAGATGGATGGCATGATGTTGCATGGGCTTACGCTAAACAGTTTGGAATAAGTAAATTAAAATGGATTATTTCAGGCGGAAATACAGGGCAGGAGTCTATAAGAAATGGAATATTTAATTTGGAAGATAAGTGCTCAGAGAATGATATTATAATAATTCATGATGGAATAAGGCCGTTAGTGGATGAAACTGTTCTTTCTGATGTTATAGTGAAGTGCGAGAAATATGGCAATGCGGTTACTTCAATGCCGTATAATGAACAAATATTTGTTGCAGACGATGATATTTCGACTGTGAAATATATACCAAGAGAGACATTGAGAAGAGTATCAACACCTCAGGCCTACAAATTTGGAAAGATTGATTGGGCATATCATGAGGCATTTGAAAATGAAATTGGTATTTATGGATCATCATATGCGAATACAATGATGGTAGAACTTGGTGAAAGATTATATTTTGCAGCAGGCTCAGATAAGAATATAAAACTTACAACTAAAGATGATCTGGAAATGTTTAAAGCTTATCTAAAAGCTGATAAAGATAATTGGCTGAAGTAGATTTTAATGGAGAAATGTATGAAATGATAGATAATGAATTATATTATGATGATGTAAAATACGTTGCCAATCTGGAACTCCCTTGGGAGAAAATTAAAGATAGTACAGTGATGATAACTGGAGCAAGTGGTTTAATTGGAAGTGCATTAATTGATTCGATTATGTATCGAAATTTGCATAATAAAATGAACTGTACGATATTTGCTATAGGAAGAAATGTTGAAAAGGCCAAACAAAGATTTTTCGGTTATTGGGAGAATGATTGTTTTAACTTTATTGTTCATGATATTAATTTACCACTGGATGATATTTTTCCTAATAAGATAGATTATATTATTCATCTGGCAAGTAATACTCATCCTGTGGCTTATGCAACAGACCCAATTGGAACAGTTACTGCAAATATTATTGGAACAAATAATTTACTTGAGTATGCTGTAAATCATAAAACAAGAAGGTTTATGTTCGCTTCATCAAACGAAATATATGGTGAAAACAGAGGAGATGTAGAATTCTTTGATGAACATTATTGTGGTTATATTGATTCTAATACATTACGAGCCGGGTATCCTGAAAGCAAACGATGTGGTGAGGCACTATGCCAAGCATATCTAAAACAAAGAAATCTTGATGTTGTTATTCCAAGACTGACTAGATCATATGGACCAACAATGCTTATGTCTGATACAAAGGCGATATCTCAATTTATAAAAAAAGGAATTGAGGGAGAGAATATTGTACTAAAAAGTGAAGGAACACAGTATTATTCATATACTTATGTAATGGATGCTGTTGCCGGATTGATCACAGTGTTGCTCAAAGGTGATAGTGGGAATGCATATAATATCGCAGATGAAAGTGGTGATATAATGCTCAAAGATTTGGCTTCTATTATAGCCGGATATGCAGATAGAAAAGTTGTTTTTGAGTTGCCGGATGATGTTGAGAAAGCTGGATATAGTACGGCAACTAAGGCGAGATTAGCTGGTAGCAAGATCAGAAAGCTTGGGTGGAAGCCTAGATATAATATCAGGGATGGAATCATAAGGACAATAGAAATTTTAAAAAAAGTGGCAATGTAGGAAAAAATATGGTAAGATAGTACTTGCAAAGCGATTCATTAGTAGATAATTAAAATAAAAAGTTGACAGAGTTGTAAATAAAATGTTAGAATTGCTACTTGTTTATTAAATATAAAATACGATATTAACAAAAGAAATAGTGAAATGAGGATTTACATGCAAGAGGTATTTATAGTAGGGGCTAAGAATTTAGGCAACTATGGGGGATATGAGACTTTTGTAGACAAGCTGCTTAATTGTAATCCAAGATTCCATACCCGCTATCTTGGATAAGTGTAAAAGTTAATAGTTATCAGTGTAAAAGAAAGGTATGGATTTTCTTTTACAAATGAATTGAGACTGACTGGATAGTTGGTCTCTTTTCTGTTATGCTTTGATTTCTGGCGGCTGGAAAGGAGTCACCATGTCAAAGTTTTTATCTTATGAAGATCGAATGATTATTGCTCAACGCCTTCAGGAGAATGCATCCTTTGGGGCAATTGGCAAAGAGTTAGGAAAGGACCGTACAACCATTTCCAAGGAGATTAAAAAGTATTCCTATGACAAGAAAAGCGGTCGTCCTGGATATCCGTATAATCCTTGTAAATTCCGTGCTACATGCAAAGCAAAAAGGATTTGCGGAACAAGCTGTACACACCAATCTGCTTACAAATGCAGCCTGTGCTCTGAATGCACCTTACATTGTTCTGATTTTGTAGAAGATGTCTGTTCTGTCAAAAATAAGCCACCTTATGTTTGTAATGGCTGCAGTCAGCTGCCGAAATGCACGTTATTAAAACGTATTTATGATCCGGCAGATGCACATGAGCGTGCACATCATGCTGTTTCGGAAGCCAGAACCGGTATCATGTCCAACGAAGATGATATTGCAAGAATTAACGGGATCATCAGTCCTTTAGTTAAAAACGGGCAGTCGCTTCATCAAATCTATCTTGCTCATGTAGATGAACTGATGTGCAGTGAAAAGACATTGTATAACTACGTGGATGCCCAGCTCTTTGATATCAGGAACATTGATCTGCCCCGTAAAGTGAAATACCGTCCCCGTTATAAGAAGCCTGAATTTAAAGTTGACCGGGGCTGCCGTATTGAACGAAGCTACGCTGACTTTCAAAAATATCTGGGAGCAAACCCGGAAACGACCATTGTACAAATGGATAGCGTGATTGGTCGTGTGGGAGGAAAATGTCTTCTTACCATACACTTTGTAGAAAGCAGTCTCATGCTGGCTTTTTTGCGGGACGCAAATACATCAGCCTCTGTAATAGAGAGCATAAACTTATTGGATGAAGTCCTTGGGGCAAAAACATTTAATAGCTTGTTTCCGGTTATTCTGACAGATAACGGAAGTGAGTTTTCAAATCCAAAGGAAATCGAAAAACGTAGCACCATTCCATGCAATAGAACAAAGATATTTTATTGCGATCCAAGTGCTCCTTATCAAAAAGGAGCCTGTGAAGTCAACCATGAATTGATACGTCGTATCCTGCCAAAAGGAAGCAGTTTCGATGAGCTGACACAACAGGATATTACTCTGATGATGAACCATATCAATTCTTATAAAAGAAAAAAGCTGAACAACCGTAGCCCATACGAAACATTCAGCTTTTACTATGGAGAAGATGTGCTTAAGAGACTGGGATGCTCACCGGTTGCCGCCGAGAACATCATCTTAAAGCCTAAACTTCTCAAAAAGTAACAAATAAATTTGCTGAGTGCCGTCAGAGCCAGAATAGAACAACTCTATCCAATCAAAAACAGGGATGGATTCTCCGAATACAAAAATTTCGAGAGAGAATTGATCTCTGGTTGTTGTACGCAAATTTATTGCTGAACGTATTATATCATATCGAAATAGAAATGAAAATTCGGGAATCTTGCTTACAAACCGGGAATTTCATTTACAAACCGGGAATCTCGCTTACAAAACAGGATTTTCATTTACAAAGAGAGAGTCTTGGGTTACAAAGGGGATTCTCGGGTTACTATTTACCTTTGTAGACAAGCTTACAGAATATCATAGTGATAATAAGAAAATAAAATATCATGTTGCAATAAAAGCCAAAGAAAATGGTGAATTTGAAAAAAATAATGCAAGGTGTTTTAAAATCAAAGTTCCAAATATAGGTCCGGCTCAGGCCATATATTATGATGTAAAAGCTTTGTCAGAATGTTGCAAATATATTAAGAAAAATAACATTGACAGTCCTATAGTGTATGTACTGGCTTGTCGAATAGGTCCATTTGCAAGACATTTTAAGAAAAAAGTGCATAAACTTGGAGGTAGATTATTCATCAATCCGGATGGACATGAGTGGATGAGAGCAAAGTGGAGCCTTCCGGTCAGAAAGTATTGGAAGTTGTCTGAAAAAATGATGGTAAAACAAGCCGACCTGCTTGTATGTGATTCTAAGAATATAGAAAAATATATTAAAGATACTTACAGTCAATATCATCCTAAAACAACATTTATAGCTTATGGTGCTGATGTTAGTAGATCTGAATTGGCATCAGATGATAAAATAGTAGTAGATTGGTTCAAAGAAAAGCAGGTGAAACCGAAAAATTATTATTTGGTTGTTGGTAGGTTTGTTCCTGAGAATAATTATGAGACTATGATCAGGGAATTTATGAAATCGAAAACTAAAAAAGATTTTGTGATAATAACTAATATAGAACATAATAAGTTTTATGATGAATTAAAAAGAAAAACTGGGTTTGATAAAGATAAGAGAATTAAATTTGTTGGAACAGTATATGATCAGCAGTTGTTGAAGAAAATAAGAGAATTAGCATATGGTTACCTACATGGTCATGAGGTGGGAGGAACAAATCCTAGTTTGCTTGAAGCGTTGGCATCAACAGATCTTAATTTGTTGCTTGATGTTGGATTCAATCGTGAAGTAGCAGAAGATGCTGCACTGTATTGGGACAAAAATAGTGGAGCTTTAGCTGGCACAATTGAATATGCTGATTCTATAAGTGAAAGAGACCTAAATGATATTTCGTGCAAGGCAAAGAATAGGATTCTGAATGAGTATAGCTGGGATTATATTTGCACGAAATATGAGAATTTATTTTTAAAAGGATAAGGAACAAAAATGAAGGTACTGGTTATTCATAATTTCCATAGAAAAGGATCTTCTAGTGGAGATGATCAGGTGTTTAAGAGTGAAACTCAATTGTTGGAAAACCATGGAATTGATGTTATTAAATATACATCCTGCAATGACGAATTTGACAATTCAAATATTTTGCAAAAAATGATTTCAACATTTGGAATGTTATGGTCATTTAAAAGATATTTTGATGTTAAGAATATTATAAAAAAAGAAAAACCGGATTTGGTTCATATCCATACATTCTTTCCACTGCTTTCTCCATCTATTCTGTATGCAGCTAAGAGGTGTGGTGTTAAAGTGGTAGCTACATTACATGATACAAGATTTATATGTCCTTGTGCATCTTCGCTTAGAAAAGGAAAGCTATGTAATAAATGTGGCGATGGAAAATATCTTCGAATGGTTAAATATGCATGCTTTAAAGAGTCGAAAATGCAGAGCTTTATTGTGGCATGTATATTTAAATATCACAAAATAAGAAAAAACTTTTACAAACAGATAGACAGATACATTTGTTTAAATGATAATCAGATAAATCTTTTAGAACAAATTGGGTATGATTCAAATAAAATAGTAAAAAAATATAATTTTGTACCAGATAATGATGTGAAACCTACCAAAGGTGGATATGAAATACCTGATAGATATGTGGTATTTTATGGAAGAATAGGCGAAGAAAAGGGAATACGTGTTTTGTACGAATTGTGGAATCGAATAAGTGATATTCCATTAGTTGTAATGGGCGGCGGCCCATTAGAAGATGAATTTAGAAATTGGGCAGGAAAAAAGAATAATGTCTTTTATTTGGGGTATACACAGCATGATGAATGCTTGAAAATTGTTAAGAATAGTGAATTTGTTGTATTTCCATCGATCTGGTATGAAGGGTGCTCTATGGTTGAAATAGAGACAGAATCCTTAGGTGTAGGATTGGTAGCCACGGATCTTGGATTTTCGTCTGAAGCAATTGAAAATGGAATAAATGGATATAAAATCAGATTGGGAGATATTGATGCATTTGTTGAAAAGATTAATTATTTATGGAATAATCCAGATGAATGTGTGAAGATTGGTGTGGCGGCTAGAAAAGATTATGAAATAAAATATATGCCGGAGCAAAATTATAATCTATTAATAAAAATTTACAAAGGTGTTCTAAATTAGTTATTTTAGTATGAGGTTAGCATGGAATTTAATAAAAAAAATGTTAGATTATATATTATATATTTAATGCTTATAATGATTTTATTTAAGGGTTTTCTTGTGGATTTAGGATTACCATCAAATATAAAATATTTGTTAGATGTATTAAATGTAACCTTGTTTTTTCTATCATTAGATGATATAAGGGCAAATATTAAAAATTTTAGAGTATTTATTTTGCTATACGTAATTTTTATATTTGTCGGGAGCTTTAGTTCCATCATTCATATTGGAAAATGGGGATTTAATATTAAATTATGGCTATTAGATATTAGGCAGTTTTTGAGGTTCCCACTTTTTTTGCTATCATGTAGTGTATCAATGAAAAAGAACCATATAGAAAAAATTTTCGACTATTTGTTAATTTATCAGATTATAAATACTATATTAATAATATATCAATTTATAACCGTTAAAGTAGATGATTTTTGGATGCGAGGCGATTATTGAATATTCTTGTGCGATAACACCGCAAGTCCGGCAGGCAGGAAACCGCCTGTCCGGACTAACGGAAACCGCTTATGCGAGTTTACTCGCGTAATGTTTTGTCTAATCCATAGACTTCACGCATTGAGATGTCATGTTCGGCATCAATGCTTGTGATGTTGATGCGATAACTGTCATGAGCGATGCGGTCAATGATTGCATCTGCCAGAGGACTGTCATCACCGCCGAGCTGGTCATACCATTCCTCGAATTCATACTGGGAGCAGAAAATCGTTGAAGATTTCTTACGTCTCCTATGAAGTAGTTCGAAGATATCCCTCTGTTCTGAATCCGTTGGTTTCAATAGAAGCCATTCATCCAGAATCAGGACAACGGGATTGGCATACTTAGCCATGACTTTTTTGTAGCTGCCATCTGTGCGGGCAATCTCCAGATCAATAAGCAGATCAGGAAGACGGACATACCTGGTATTGAAATACTGCTTACATGCCTCCATGCCAAAGGCACAGGCCATGTAAGTTTTACCACAGCCTGTAGCACCAGTGATAAAGAGATTCCGGTGTTCAGATATATATTCGCAAGTTGCAAGCCGGTTAATAAGATCCTTGTTAAGCTTGCGTCCGGAAGTGTAGTTGATATCCATGATATTTGCTTCCGGCTGGTCGAATCCAGCGTTACGGATCAGCCGTTTTTGACGATTATTTTTACGATTGCTGTATTCGATGTCCACCAGCATACCGAAGCGATCCTCGAATGGCACTTCTTTAAATTTAGGATCATCCAGCTGGTTGCGAAATGCATCTGCCATAGTGGTAAGGCGCATTTCAATTAATTTATCAATTGTACTCTGATTTGTCATATGTGTTTACCTCCGATAGTAATCGGCACCTCTTGTGATGCCGTGTGCTTTATGTGTGGTCGTGGATTCAGTAGTTTCTGATTCCGGCTTTACAGAACCGGTTACAAGGATGTTTTTAATACTCTTGTAACTGGGCGAAGATGTATAGGACAATGCCTTTTTACAGGCTGCTTCAAGCAATGCATCTGAGTATTTCCCAGCAAGCTTCAGAAGTCCCATACAACTTCGGTAGGTCTGTTGTTCCACACGTTTGGAGGTCAGTATTGCATTGACCACAGTGTACGTATTTATGCCAATCAGCTCAGCCCATTTGCGGAACCGGTCGCCGTTCCATTCCAGATATTTCTGGTGATCTTCCGGCATATGTTCCGTGACCGTGCTGTACTGCCCAGGGCGTCCTTTCAGACGACGGTGGGAAGCAATGCGGTTATGGTTGTAGAAAATTTCAATAGTGGTATCTGTTACCTTTACATCCACTTTCTTTTTGATGTATTCATAAGGAACTGAGTATAGCATTCCATCCACAGATATGTGATAATTGAACTGGACGGTGGCTGTCTTCCAGTCGCTCAGTTCAAAACGGGTAGAAGGTAATGGTGCCAGCAATGGTTTTTCTTCCTCAAGAAATAAGCTTCGCCGACTACCCTCTTTCTTTTGAAAGAGCCTTTGGTTGAACAGTTCGAGCTTGTCTCTGATTGCACGATTTAATTCGGCAAGGGAGAAGAACTGTTCATCCCGAAGTGCTGCTGTAATCCAGGTAGAGATATTTCCTACCGTCCCTTCAGCATTCGGCTTATCCTTGGGAGCCCTGACACGCGCCGGAATAATAGCAGTGCCATAATGCTCAGCCAGTTTCTGATAGGTTTCATTGATCTGCTGGTCTTTCCATCCGCCATTGTGAACAACTGCAGTTTTGCAGTTATCCGGTACGAGGATTCTGGCGACACCGCCAAAATATTCGTACATATGGACATGTGCATTGATCCATGATTTCTGTTTCATGTCCAGAAATGCTTCCACGTATGTATACTGGCTGTAAGTCATTACACCGACAAATATGTATGCTTTGATGATTTCGCCGGTATCAGGATCAATGACTGTTGCAGGATCACCTGCCCAGTCAACTTCAACCTGTTCACCGGGTTTACGGTTGATATGCATGGTAGCGCGATGTTTCTGCTCATCCTGTTGGATGCGATAGCAGAACTGTGAATACATGAGCGGTTCTTCGCCATTGGCACGGCAATCCTCCATGTATTCCGTCCATAGGAGCTTTTTGCTTACGCCGTTGCGAAGCAGCTCCTTGCGGATGTAAGCGTAGTCAGGCATTCTTTTATTGGATGTGACTTGTTTTACAGAAGGGAAAAATTTTTCTGCAAGTACAGCATCGGTATCGCTTTCATCAAGTGGCCAGGAGATATCTAATTCCTTAGCTCGCTTTAAAACGCGATTGACCGTTTTCTTGGAGACATTGCAGCTGTCGGCAATGTTCTGCTGACTGAGTCCCAGACCACTAAGTCTGAGAATCTCTCGATACTTGGTCATAGTCATGACCTCCTTTGAATGTATTTACACCTTTTGGTGCATGATTACATTCTAAGGGATTTATGATAAAGGTTTCCACCACCGGAATGGCGGTTTCCTTAAAAACGGATTTGCGGTTTCCTATCTCCGGACAGTGGGGACATGGAGACCGGATTATTCAATTATTTAAATGGTTTTTTTGGAACTCAAAGAGGTGGGAATCTTTATGTCAATGTATTGATGTTGATGGTGATTTTAATAGTTTATAATAAGTGGATTAATAAATCTATAAAAAAATGGTATGCAATATTATTGATTTTAACGTGTATTGTCGATGCAACATTAATAGAATTGAAATTCTTTTATGTGGAATTTGCTATTATTTTGTTTTTGATTTTTGCAAAGCATTTTAAAAGTATCGAATTATCACGTGAAACTGTTGCAAAAAGCTTTATAGTTTTGATTGCGATAGGTGTTGTTTTTTTATTAGCTGTTCAAGTACTATATTTTATCTACCCATGGATGCGTGGAACAATGTCTTTTTCGGGCATGGTGAAAAATGTAACATCAAGTACAGGATATTCCGATTCTGGAGATTTTAATAGATTAACAGCTGTTTTAGGAGTATTTACTGTTTGTTTTAATAATAGAATTTTAGATGGTATTATCGGAATAGGTATAGGAAATTGTAATATTGGTGGTGGAACTAGTACTTTTGCAGAATTATTTCAATACACAAATTATTCATGGTTCCAATCTTCATATATATTTGCAGAAACAGGTGTAATTGGACTTGTATTATATATTTTAACTTTTTTAAGTATTTATATAAAAACTGGTAATAAACAGGAATACTCTTTTATAGTGAAAATAATGGTAGTGCTTTCGCTTTTATTAGTTATATATGATGAGGTTTTAAAGACAGAGGGGGCATTTTTAGTCTATTTTATGCTTTCTCTAGGTTTAGTTAGTATAGAAAAGAAAGATGAATTAGTATGATAAAACTGTCGATAATTATTCCGGTTTATAATACAGAAAAATATTTGCATAGATGTATTGAATCGGTTTTAAGGCAAAAAAAAGAATGGTTAGAATTAATTATAGTAGATGATGGTTCTAATGATGTATGCGCTGATATGTGTGAAGTCAAGTCCAAATTTGTGTGTAAATTCATCTTTCAGTTATGTGGTTTTATCTACGCTACTTTTATCTTCAAGAGATTTGACTGAATGGAGCTTAGTTTATCATAATACTCTTTCATATCAAAGATTTTATGACCTACACTCCATTCATTATGATCATCTTGAAGGACTGCACCAATTAATCTAATAATAGATTCCGTATTAGGAAAAATCTGAATAACTTTTTCGCGTCTTCTGATTTCTCTGTTCTCGCGTTCTATTATGTTGCTGGTTCTTAATGCTATACGATATTTTGAGGGAAGTGCCATGATGGTAATACTATCTTCAAATCCTTCATCAAGGACAGTCATTGCTTCATTTGCAACATCCTGATATTCATCGTATATAGATTCTTTTAAACGACGTGCCTCTTCAATAGTAGCTGCGTTAAACATGTCTCGTAACTCAGAAGCTAAACCAGTGCTGTATTTTTTTGGACACTTATCTATGATGTTTCTTGTAAAGTGAGCCTGACATCGCTGCCATGAAGAGCCAGAGAAACTCTCCTTTATTGCGTCAACAAGCCCCGCGTGTGCGTCAGATATTACAATATCTACACCGCGCAAACCGCGACTTTTAAGATTTTCAAAAAAGTCTCTCCAGGTGTTCACTTTCTCTGAATCATAAACTTCAAACCCCAGGACTTCTTTGTGTCCGGTATTGTTTATTCCAATTGCAACAAACAACGCTTTTGATTTAACACGATGATCTTCACGAGCTTTTAAATATATCGCATCAACAATAATAAACGGATAGTGTTCCGGCAATAAGCGCTCCTTGAAATGCTTAACAGGTACATCTAGTTCCTTGCAGATTTCAGAAACAGCAGATTTTGAAAAAGACTCTCCACAAAGCTCTTCAGTTACTTTTTTGATATTTCTGGTTGATACGCCTTGCACAACCATTTCCATCATTGTTGTAATTAAAGCCTGTTCATTACGCTGATAATTTTCGAACAAGGAAGTTTTAAATGGAACATTACGATGTCTTGGAACCTGTAATTCAATCTTTCCAATACGGGGGGTTAATGTTCTTGTCCTAACTCCATTTCTATAATCAGAACGTTCTTGAGATCGTTCATAATTACTTGCTCCAAGCTGTTCAGTAGATTCAGCCTGAAGAACCTGATTAAGTAAAGCTTCCATAAGTTTGCCAAAAGCTTCATCCTTAGTTTCTGAAAAAAGTCCTACAAAAAAATCACTATCTAATGTAAAATGTAATTGAGCCATGAGTTTCATCCTTTCAATTATGTTTTTGTGTGGTAACTTAATTATAACTGAAAGATGAGCTCTCGGCTCTTTTTTATATAAATTTGTAATTTACACCATTATATGGACTTTATCCTTTTTGTACATTTATTGACCCTATTTCCTTCTTTTGTTTTATGCTAATAGCACGTATTACCTATTATTTTATACTATAATAAAATAATTTCAAGATATAAGAGCTGATTTTACTGTTTTTGGTTAAAAATTAAGAAAAAATAAAAAAACATAACTTTAAATAATAGATAATATATGATAAACTAGTACCAAATGCGTAGAAAGGTCAAAGAATGAGAAAATTTATAAATATATTTATATGCGTGATATTGAGCTGCGGTATTGTGGGATGCTCGAGCATGAATAGTCCACCGGGTAATTTGACAATATATTTTGTCAGGCATGGACAGACAGATACCAATGTACAGGGATTGATGGTTGGTCAGTCAGGCAGTCCTGCACTTACTGAGACCGGAAAGGATAATGCACATAAGCTTGGAGAGGGACTGTCTAATATCAGGTTTGATGCAGCCTATAGCAGTGAATTAGAGAGGGCTTATGACACAGCCGGGCTGGTGCTGGAGGGCGCTGGTCAGGACTTGAAAGTTGAAAAGAAAAGTGATTTAAATGACATTTCATGGGGAGATGCTGAAGGAATGACTTGGGCAGAAATTTCAGAAAAGTATGGTGTTACTGACATGTCACAATGTTTTGGTGATATTGGTGATAAGGATTTTAAATCTCCGATGAATGCTGAAAATAAATATGATTTTTGCAAGAGATTTGGGCAAGGTGTAGACAGTGTTATTTCGGAGAATAAGGCCGGAGATACAGTCTTGATAGTGGCACATTCATCGTTGGCATTTTATTTGCGGAAGCTTTTTCCAAAAGAAAGCATATCCGGGGTTGACAATACAAGTGTTACTATTGTGGAGTATAGTTATGATATGGGGGAATTCAAATTGAAAGATTTAAATGATACAAGTTATATAAGAAGTAATTAGAAGGATAAAAAATGAAGTATTTAAAAAATATTACAGGTTTGGTTTTAGCTGTTACAATGTGCACATCTATGCATGCACCGATACTTGCAGCTGAAGAAGATAATCAGGTGGAAAAGTATAATCCCACTTATGAAGATTTACAGGATGCAGAGTATTATAAGTATTATGATAAGGATGGATATCCGGTCAATAATGAAGAAAATAATGATGCAGATGCTTATAATGATGATGGAGAGGTGCTGGCAAGGGCTGCTGTTACATCGTATTCAGAGCTTGGATGTGACATGTCGAAATGGCAGGGAGGAAATGATGGAAATATAGACTGGAATAAAGCCCGGGCTGCAGGCATTACATTTGCTTTTATAAAGGTTGGTGGTCGAGGCAGGACTGATGGTATACTCAGGGAAGATAATAATCCTAATATGGGATACTCATATGAGAAACAGATAAAAAATGCGATTGCGGCAGGTATCAGAGTTGGTGTATATGTATACTCTGAGGCTATCAATGAGAATGAAGCAATAGAGGAAGCACAATTTCTTATTGATCGCGTTCAGCAATACAATATTTCACTTCCGCTTGTAATTGACTATGAGGGATTTGCTAAGGATCAGCGTATCGGGCAGGCCGGATTGTCAAAGGAACAGCATACGAGTATTGTGTCTGCATTTTGTGACAGGGTGAAAGCCGCAGGGTATACCCCTATGATATATGCTAGTGCTTCTTTTTTTAAGACCTATATGGATGGTGAGGCACTGGCAGATAAATATAAGCTTTGGATGGCATCATATTCAAAATCACCTGATCATTATACAGATGCTACATATGCGTTCTGGCAGTATACTAGCAGTGGCAATGGCTACGATATCGGTATGAAGTCACCTAGAGTGGATATGGACTACTGGTATAATGATGGAAGCATAGATGAGAAACCTACTCCGACAGAGAAAGCTATATACAGGCTATATAATCCTGTCAATGGTGAGCATCTGTACACAACCGATGTCAACGAAAAAAATGTCCTGTCATCTAAACATGGATGGAAATATGAAGGAATTGGTTGGCATGCACCGACAAGTGGTACACCGGTGTATAGGTTGTACAATCCTGGGCTTGCAAATCATCTATATACCACAGATACAAATGAGGTTAATGTACTTACATCAAGAGATGGCTGGGTTAAAGATAATAATGGCAATCCGGTGTTTTATTCAGGTGGAAATGTGAATATTTTGAGAGTGTATAATTATGGACTTAAGGGAATGCATCATCTGACTACAGATACTAATGAATACAACACATTGCCACATTATGGATGGAAGCAGGAAGGTGTTGCGTTTAAGGCACTAAGGGCTAAATAGAAAGGAGATTATTGTGAAAAAAATATGGGCGCTTGTATTATCAGTGGTACTGATGCTTTCGTCAGTGTGTACTGTGTATGCAGAGGATGAGAATGTAATAACTACTTCAGAGAATGTTACTGAGGTTGGCAATCAAACTGATGGAAAAGGCATATTGCAGTATGTTGTTGTGTCAGAACCTAATATTAAATGTGGTGATGAGACCAAAATTCTTGTGGGTATGTCAGAGCCTTCGAAGATTGATGGTGTGAGTGCAGATGTAATCAATGAAGATACAAACGAAGAAATTACATTGTATGGACAATTGGAAAAGGATAGCTTCCTGTTCAGTGGCAGGATTGACAATGTTGGAAAATACTATGTGAAATCATTATCGTATACAATTGATGGAAATGTATATAATATTACATTAAGTGATTGTGGAATAGATGCTTGCTTTGGAGTGGATAAGGAGGTAGATACAACAGATGCTGATGCTTATGTTGTAAATCAGGATGAGTCGGATGAATGTACATCTGCTGATGAGATAAATGATGCATCATTGAGCACATATGTTATCAGTGATGATGGAAACTTACAGGAAACATCTGATAATATAGCACAGGCTCTGTCTGATGTTGCTGAAGATGATTCACAATTAGCTAAGTGTACATCTGATGGACGTTTTGTTGTAGTACTTGATCCAGGTCATGGTGGTAAGGATAGCGGTGCTACAAGCTCATTCAACGGAAAATCATATATAGAGAAGAATCTGAATCTTAAAATTGCACAGTACTGTAAAGCGGAGCTAGAGGCATATTCAAATGTAGATGTTTACATGACCAGAAATGATGATACATTTGTGGAGCTTGAGGACAGAGTATCATTTGCAAAGTCAAAGAATGCAGATTTGTTTGTATCGATTCATAATAATTCGATAGGCAATTCCGGAGTACATGGTGCTACAGTTTATTATCCAAATAGCAATTATAATGCTAATATTGGAAATCAGGGAGCAAATGTTGCCGGAAAAATTCTTAATAGACTTGTGGCACTTGGACTTGCCAATGAGGGTACCAGAATCAGAAATTCAGAGTCCGGAGATAAATATGCGGATGGTTCACTGTGCGACTATTACAGTGTAATACGTCATAGCAAGATGTCAGGATTTCCCGGAATCATTGTGGAGCATGCCTATATAAGCAATTCTTCTGATGCGGCAAACTATTTGGGGTCAGATGATTCATTAAAGAGACTGGGGGTCGCAGATGCAACAGGTATTGCAGACTATTTGGGAGTAAGCAGAACTGTATACAATGGGATAGACTACAGCCTTGTGTTTGATGCTGATTATTACTTGAACAGATATTCAGATTTAAAAGCTGCATTTGGAAGTGATAAAAATGCGGCACTGAATCATTTTATGACATATGGTCTGAAAGAGGGCAGACAGGGCAGGGATTGTTTTAATCCTGTTTATTATAAAAATGCATATCCTGATCTGGCAAATGGATACGGCAATAATTGGCCTGAATATTACTGGCATTTTATAGTAGCCGGTATAGGTGAGGGTAGAAGAGGAAGCGAGCATTATGATCCATACAGCTATATAGGATACAATTCATGGCTGTATAATTCATATTGCAAAAATGGGCAGTATGATTTTACAGGATTATATAAGTATTATATTAAAGAAGGACACAATAGTGGACAGACAGCAAGTGTTAATGATTCTGAATATACAGTTAATTTCTATAATCTAAGTGATAATGGGCAGGATAATGAATTGGTGTCACAGCAGAGAGTTAAGTTTGGACATGCTGCATCATCACCTGAATTGTCAAAGAGTGGATACATGTATAGCTGGGATCAGAATATTAATGTTATTACATCAGATCTAAATGTTAATGCGCAGTGGAGACCGGAAGAGGTTACAATATACAGATTGTACAATCCTATAAGTGGCGAGCATTTATATACCAGGGATGCCAATGAGAAAAATGTCCTCTCATCTAAACATGGATGGAAATATGAGGGGGTAGGCTGGTATGCTCCGACATCAGGAAAGCCTGTTTATAGATTGTACAATCCGGGTCTTGCAAATCACCTGTATACTACTGATACCAATGAGGTAAATGTACTTACTTCAAAATATGGCTGGGTAAAGGATAATGGTGGTCAGCCTGTATTCTATTCAGGTGGAGATGTTGATATTTACAGAGTGTATAATTATGGTCTCAAGGGTATGCATCATTTGACAACTGATAGAAACGAATATAACACATTGCCAAAATATGGTTGGAAACAGGAAGGAGTATCTTTTAAAGCTCTTAGAAGATAATAAGAATATGGATAAAATAGCAGTTTTAATACCTTGTTACAATGAAGCTAAAACAATTGCAAAAGTGGTTTCTGATTTCAAAAGAGAAATACCGGAGGCTGTAATATATGTATATGATAATAATTCTTCAGATAAGACAGCGGAAATTGCTAAAAATAATGGAGCCATAGTCAGGCATGAGTATCAGCAGGGAAAGGGCAACGTCATAAGAAGAATGTTTGCAGAAATAGATGCTGAATGCTATATCATGGTAGATGGTGATGACACATATCCCGCCGAAAATGTGAGAGATATGGTTGATTGTGTGCTTGAGAAAAAGGTTGATATGGTAGTCGGTGACCGGCTATCATCAACCTACTTTGAGGAAAACAAGAGACCTTTTCACAATTTTGGAAACAGTATTGTAAGAAAATCTATTAACGTCCTTTTTAAAAATGATATTAAAGATATAATGACAGGCTACAGAGCGTTTTCATATAGATTTGTGAAGACGTTCCCTGTACTTTCTAAGGGGTTTGAAATAGAGACTGAGATGAGTATTCATGCGATAGATAAGAATATGCATATAGCGAATGTAGTTATTGATTACAGGGATAGGCCGGCAGGAAGTGAATCAAAGCTTAACACTTATTCTGATGGATTTAAAGTCTTAAAGATAATATGCAGACTATTTAGAACTTATCGTCCAATGGCTTTTTTTGGCATAATTGCATTTGTGTTGATGCTTATATCGGCTGGCTTCTTTATCCCGGTTTTGGTGTCTTATTTTAAGACAGGATTAGTTGAAAAATTCCCAACGCTGATTGTATGTGGATTCGTTGCATTGTCAGCAATTCAAAGCTTTTTTACCGGAGTCATGTTGAATACAATTTATGCTAAAAACAGGCAGGATTTTGAAATAGACTTATATAATGTAATGAGAGATGAAAAAAAATTACATGAAGACGAAAGATAAAGATATTTTTGATAAAATAATGGAATTACCGGGGCTTCGTGTTTTTAACCCGATATATGTCAAATATAAAGAGATGTTGTTATATTTATTCTTTGGTGGCTTAAGTTTTGTGGTAAGTATTGCTACGTATGCACTTTTTAATGTGAGTTTTGGAATTAACGAACTTATAGCCAACATATTGTCGTGGATTATTACAGTTATGTTTGCTTTTCTTACTAATAGAATCTGGGTATTTAATTCTCCAACAAATGGATTAGAAGAATTTATAAAGCAGATGGTGGCTTTTTATGGTGGCCGGGTAGTTACTCTTGTGGTTGAAGAGGTAATTCTATTGGTGTTTATTACTTTGTTACATTTTCAAAGCATGCTGGTAAAGGTTGTTGCACAGGTAATAGTTATAGTGCTGAACTATGTAATAAGTAAATTAGTAATTTTTAATAAAGAAAGTAAATAATATATGAAAAGAGATTATTTTTTTAAATATAGATGGCTTTTAGCTGCAATAGTATTTGTGGTATGTGTTTTTTTTAGATTACATGGTTCATCAATTGGCGTATATAATTACTATTTTCCGACAGTATCAGATCAGAAAGAAGATGACAGGTTTGATATTGTCGGTGCTGACAGAAGCATAAGAACCGATGAATGGGCTGTCCAGGTACCGACCTTCTTTTCTCAATATTACAATGATTATGGAGTTACCAGTAATCGCATGAGCGTTGGTGATGAAAATATGATATTGGATTATTTCGCACCTGCAAAATGTATCATCACATTGGGCAAACCCTTAAACTGGGGATATATTTTGTTTGGAAACGAAGTGGGGCTAAGTTGGTATTGGTGTGGGCAGCTTATTTTACTCTTTATGTGTTCTTTTGAGATGTTCATGATTTTGTGCAGAAAAAATGTGAGAGTATCAGTTACCGGAAGCTTCATGATTGCACTTTCACCCTGTATTCAATGGTGGTTTCTTCCGCATATGCCTATTGTGTTTTTGTATGCAATGATTCTTTTTGATATTGGCTATTATTTTTTTACTGCAAAAAGCAAATGGATGCAATGGCTTATGACAATTTTAGCAGGACCTATGGTTGTTGGATTTGCTTTTTCGTTGTTTCCATCTTGTCAGATACCTGCAGCAATTATTGTTATTGTGCTGCTTATAGCATGTTTGGTTAGAGACAGGGATAAAATGCTCTTTTCTGTAAAAGAGTGGTATAGAATTGCATTACCGGTAGCTTTTGTCGGTGCGTCAGGAGTCTATTTTTGTCTGAATTATATGGATGATTTGAGTGCAGAAGTGAGTACTGTATACCCGGGAAAGAGAATCAGTGTAGGTGGCGATGCAGATATATCTGATTTATTTACAAACTTGTCAACCGTTTACCTGCCATATAGGACAAGTAAAGTGAAAAATAATTCAGAAGTGTCAACATATATACAATTTGCTCCTTTCTTTTTATGTCTATATCCTCGAATAGCGACGTTTTATAAAAAAAAGAAAGATAAAGATATATATATTGGTGGAGTAATGGTGACTATGCTCCTGGTTCAGATTATATATATGTGTATCGGATTTCCGGAGTGGCTATCTAGAATTACTCAGTTTAAATATATAAATAGAATGGAAACATCGTATGGCTGGCTTGCTGCTATTTTCACGATATGGAGTATATATGCCATTTGGAAGTACAAAGGAGAAATGTTCGAAAAATGGCAGAAGATTCTATTTCCGTTATTCTTTGGCGAAGTGTATTGCTTTTTTATAAATGACAGTCTTATTGGATTTATTTCGAATAAATGGATTTTGGCAGAAATTATGGGCTTTGTCATAATCCTCATGTTGGCTATGAATTATAAGAAGAATATTAGTGCTATATTGCTGATGTGCGTGATGCTCTTTTCGGGGGCAACTGTTAATCCGGTCAGGAGTGGTATTTCACCTGTTACGAATCATCCAATCAGCAAATTTGTGCAGACTGCATCTGAAAATGATAAGGATGCATCCTGGATAACAATAGATACTGAAAGCTTTATAACCAACTTTTTTATGGCTAATGGAGCTAGAGTTATAAATGCAACTAATTTTTTGCCTGATTTTGATAAATGGGAGGTCCTTGACAGCGAAAGCAGATATGAGGAAAGCTGGAACAGATATTCACATCAGACAATATCAATTGTAGATGAGCAAACTCATATCACTACAGAATATAATGATGCAATTCATGTATATTTGAATCCGAACGATTTGGCTCGGCTTAATGTAAAGTATATGGTGGTTTCAAAAAAATCAAATGAAGTGGCTGGCATTTTACAAGAATACAATATTAATGCTAAAATAGCTTTTACAGGAGATGGATATACTATATATGAGGTAAAGCAATAGTTATAAAGCTGATATTTTTAATAATTAAATAAGGATTTCTTAAAATATTATATCATTAAATAAGGTATACTATATATAAGTGTGGATGGATATAAGGAAGATATAATATGTTAAGAAAAAGAAATATAATAAGTATAATTCTTTTTTGGATTATACTTATTGTTTTATATGAGATGATAAGTAGAGTTTTTTCTGTAAATGACAGCCCTTCACAGATGAATGTTCAGGGATTTTTTATGGAGCCGAAGGATTCATTGGATGTGCTGATGATAGGCTCAAGTGAAGTGTATTCTGACTATTCTCCTGCAATTGCCTGGGAAAAATATGGATATACGTCATATGATTTGTCAATGGGAGCAGCTCCGGCAAATTTATATAAAGATATGATAAAAAAAGGTTTGGAGAGACAGAATCCGAAATTGATTGTGATTTCACTGAATGGATATTTGCATGGAAGCAGTGACTTTGAAAATCCGGTGCAGCTTCATCGATGGATAGATAATGTTCCATATATTTATGGACGTAAGGATTCGGTTGATTCTCTGCTTCAAGGAAAGGGACAGGGACAGTTTTATTTTAATATGGCTTTTTCTCATGTTAATTGGAAACAACCAATCAGTCTTGTTAAAAATACGTTGGAAAGAAGCATTATGACCATTAATAAACAAAGCTATTTAAAGGGATTTTGTACGGTGTCCAGAAGTGATAAAGGTACGCAGGTTGGGGAATTGCAGAATATTAACTTTGACAGTGGCTGTGAAGAAGCATTGAGAGAAATTTTGGTTTATCTTCAGGCTCAAAATATAGAAAATGTATTGTTTGTGAGATTTCCACATCAGCGTAAGTTTGAAAATCCTGAAGCTATAGATAAAATTGGATCAATTATTTCCGAATATGGATATGATATTTTGAATTTAAACGATAAATCACAGGAATTGGGCATAGATGTACCATCAGACTATAGTGATGCAGAGCATTTAAACATTAATGGAATGGAAAAAATGACAGAGTATCTTGGAAAGTATATTATTCATAAGTATGATGTCAGCTCTGGGAAAAGTACCAAGGATATTGTAAAATGGAATAAATGTGTGAAAAAAACAAAAGAAATGGTAAGTTCTGTTCGTGAGGATATGAAAGGTGGAATATGCAGGTTATATTATGAAGCGTCCATTTATTGGAAACCTAAGATACAAAAATAGGCATTGACTTATTTCGTTCATAACGCTATTATAGTTAAATCGCAGATTAACTTAGATTTCATAAGATGAAACGGATATGATATGAAAAAGAGAAAAGAAGATTTAAAGGAATTGGTTCTCTATACCGTATTTGGTAATATGACATTTATCATAAGCATAGGTGCTTATGCAGTATTCAATGTCGCGCTTGGAATAAATGAATTGATAGCAAATGCTCTTGCCTGGGTATTTGCAGTGCTTTTTTCGTATATTACTAACAAAAAGTGGGTATTTCGTGTATCAACACCTACAAAAACAGCAGCATTTGTGCAGATGTTTGCATTTTTCAGTGGCAGATTTTTTACCCTGATTATTGAGGAAACTATTATTTTTGTTTTTATAACGATGCTTTCGTACCCAAGCATGTGGGTGAAGCTGGCTGCCCAGGTGGTGGTAGTGGTGCTCAATTACATAATTAGCAAGCTCTTTGTGTTTAAAAATCAATAAGTAAGAAAATATTAAGGAACAAAAACTTTTCAAATGCACGTTAATGTGGTAAAATCGGTATGGTTAACATTAATAG
>ENA-OOWN01000327-OOWN01000327.1-human-gut-metagenome-genome-assembly--contig:-NODE-327-length-42025-cov-4.043460_pt1 | contig 42025 bp, 38 predicted proteins | sample MGYA00241406_ERZ501319 | MGnify/ENA primary metagenome ERZ501319 (study PRJEB25962, sample SAMEA2042734) | human gut metagenome | biome: human gut; feature: human-associated habitat; material: faeces... | reverse complement strand
AGCTGATGCGTTCGCTCCGTGAAATCCAGCAGATGGGACACTTCGACCCCGAACAAATCCAGCCCGACATCCAGCCGAGACCGGAAGACGGCACGGTAGACATCGGTTATGACCTTGTATCCAAAGCCAACGACCAGGTAGAGTTCTCCGCCGGTTGGGGACAAACGGGTATTATCGGTAAGTTAAGTCTGAAGTTCACCAACTTCTCTCTGTCCAACCTGCTGCATCCGGGTGAGAACTACCGCGGTATCCTCCCGCAAGGCGATGGTCAGACATTGACCATCAGCGGCCAGACCAATGCCAAATACTATCAGTCATACAGCGTTTCATTCTACGACCCGTGGTTTGGCGGTAAACGCCCGAATGCATTCTCCGTATCGGCTTTCTATTCCCGCCAGACCGACATCAGTAGCCGTTATTACAATTCAGCCTACATGAACAGCTATTACAACAGCTATTATAGCGGTATGTATGGCTACGGTATGTACAACTACGGCAATTACAACAACTACGAGAATTATTACGACCCGGACAAATCTATCCAGATGTATGGTCTTGCAGTGATGTTCGGTAAGCGTTTGAAGTGGCCGGATGACTACTTCCAGTTCACAGCCGAGTTGTCTTACCAACGTTATGTTCTGAGTGACTGGCAGTACTTCCCGGTTACCAACGGTAAGTGTAATAACCTCAGCCTCAACCTGACCTTGTCCCGTAGCTCTATCGACAACCCGATTTATCCGCGCCAAGGTTCCGAGTTCTCGTTGTCTGCACAAATCACACCGCCTTTCTCTCTGTTCGACGGTACCGATTACAGCAAGTACAGCACCAGCAGCCAGGAAGACATGAACAAGATGCACAAGTGGATTGAATACCACAAGTGGAAATTCAAATCCAAAATCTATATCCCGTTGATGGACCCGATTACCGTTAAACGTACTCCGGTATTGATGGGACGTGTAGAATTCGGTTTGCTGGGACACTACAACAAATACAAAAAGTCTCCGTTCGAAACGTTTGACGTGGGTGGTGACGGTATGACCGGCTACTCCAGCTATGCTACAGAAAGTATCGCCCTCCGTGGTTATGAGAACAGCTCATTGACTCCATACGGTTCTGAAGGTTATGCCTATACACGTCTCGGACTGGAATTAAGATATCCTTTGATGCTCGAAACAAGTACCAGTATTTATGCGTTAACGTTTGTGGAAGCCGGTAATGCATGGCATGATGTCAATAAGTTCAACCCGTTCGAATTGAAACGTTCAGCCGGTGTCGGTGTCCGCATCTTCCTCCCGATGATTGGTATGATGGGTATCGACTGGGCTTACGGTTTCGACAAAATAATGGGTTCCTCGCAATATGGCGGCAGCCAGTTCCACTTCATCCTGGGACAGGAATTCTAAGCAATGGACAATTGATAATTGACAATTAATGCAGTATCGTTATGAAGAAGAGTTTATTGATCCTTTTTACGCTGTTTGCAGTAAGTATAACAGCCAATGCACAGAAGTTCGCCTTGATTGACATGGAATATATCCTGGAAAATATTCCTGCCTACGAACGTGCCAATGAACAACTGGAGCAAGCCTCCAGACAATGGCAGAGTGAAGTCGAAAAGATTTCCGAAGAAGCCAAGACTCTGTACAAGAACTATCAGTCTCAGATTGCTTCCCTTTCTGAAACACAGAGAGGTAAAAAGGAAGAAGAGATTGTCGCTAAAGAGAAATCAGCAGCCGAACTGCGCCGCAAATACTTCGGTCCGGAAGGCGAACTGTATAAAAAACGTGAAAGTCTGATGCAACCCATTCAAGACGAAATATACAATGCTGTAAAGGAAATTGCTACACAGAACGGATATGCAGCAGTTGTAGACCGCGCTTCCGCATCAAGTATCATTTTTGCCTCACCGAGTATTGACGTCAGCAATGAGGTACTTGCAAAACTGGGATATTCAAATTAATTTCATACATTTGTTTCAGAATATAGACTGCATTCAGGATTAAAAATAAGCTTGCTTATTTTGTATTGCGTTCAGTTTGCGCTATATTTGCCCCAATGAATAATCATTCAAATAAATAATAAACATTATGCTTAAAAAAATCGCACTACTCGTAGTTATGTTCGCCCTCCCGTTGGGAGCTATGGCGCAAGCTAAATTTGCTCACATGAATTCTCAAGAAGTAATCACTGTTATGCCTGAATTTACCAAAGCTCAAGCCGACCTTGATGCTATGTCTAAAAAATATCAGGATGAAATGCAACGCACTAACGAAGAATTCCAAAAGAAGTATCAGGAATATCTTGTCCAACAAGATTCTTTGCCCAAAAACATCGCTGAAAGACGCCAGAAAGAATTAAACGATATGGCCCAACGCCAAGAACAATTCCAACAGGAAGCTTATCAGTCCATGCAGAAAGCACAGCAAGATGCTATGGCTCCTATCTATCAGAAACTGGATGATGCTATCCAGGCTGTCGGCAAGGCTGAAGGCGTGGTCTATATCTTCGACTTGGCCCGTACCCCGATACCATTCGTAGGAGCACAGAGCGTTGATGTAACTGCCAAAGTTAAAACGCAATTGGGCATTAAATAATAGAATTATCTATGATAGAGCAAGCGCGGATAGTTTTATCCGCGCTTATTTTTTATACATTACTGAGAAATTTGCATTATCTTTGCATGGTACATAGTCTTTAGAAAGCATGAAACAGACATTACCTTCTGCAGCCGGTCCCATCGGAATATTCGATTCCGGATATGGCGGACTGACCATCCTGAGCAAGATACGGGAAGCCCTTCCCCAATATGATTACATTTATCTGGGCGACAACGCGCGCGCGCCTTACGGAACCCGCTCGTTCGAGATTGTCTATGAGTTCACCTTGCAGGCAGTCACCAAACTGTTCGAGATGGGTTGTCACCTCGTCATTCTGGCATGCAATACAGCTTCGGCAAAAGCTCTGCGCAACATACAAATGAATGATTTGCCTCGCCTCGACCCTATGCGCCGTGTGTTGGGAGTAATTCGCCCAACCGTAGAATGCATAGGGAACATTACCCAAAGCCGCCATGTGGGAGTGCTTGCCACAGCAGGAACCATCAAGTCTGAATCCTATCCGCTGGAAGTGCATAAACTCTTCCCCGACATCAAAGTGAGCGGTGAAGCCTGCCCTCTATGGGTATCCCTCGTAGAAAACAACGAGGCACAAGGTGAGGGTACTGACTACTTCATACGCAAAAACATCGGCAACCTGCTGGCCAAAGACACGCAGATAGACACCGTCATTCTGGGCTGCACGCACTTCCCGTTGCTGCTGCCCAAGATACAGCAATACATGCCCGACGGCATCACGACCGTCACCCAGGGGGAACTGGTAGCAGACAGCCTGAAAGACTATCTTCACCGCCATCCGGAAATGGACAAAAAATGTACCAAAGGTGGAAGATGCGTCTACCGCACCACGGAATCGGAGGAGAAATTCACAGAATCGGCTTCTACTTTCCTGAATGAATCGATAAGAGTTGAGAGGATTGAACTATAAATTCGTCAGCATTAAACATTAAAACAAAAACATTTGTTATATTTGTAAGACAGAAACCTCTAAATTCATACCATCATGAAAGAAGAAGACAAAAGCAAACTCGTTGAGGTGTTCACCGGTTCACCGTGGGAAGCAGAACTCGTAAAGAGCCTGCTGGGAAATAGTGATATTGAAGCTGTAACAAAAGACGGAATGGTAGTAAACGTTGTACTGCCTGCCACTGCGGTAGATGTTTCCGTTCTCGTCAATGAGAAGGACTACGAAGCCGCCATGGAAGTAGTCCGTGAATACGAAAAGAGAGAAAATGGAGATTGATTTCAATAGAATTGCTGTCAAGGTAGGCAGCAATGTTTTGACACGTCGTGACGGCACTCTCGACGTCACCCGTATGTCCGCTTTGGTGGACCAGATAGCCGAGCTGCACAAGGCCGGCATAGAAATAATACTTGTTTCTTCCGGAGCCGTTGCTTCGGGACGTAGCGAAGTGCGCCCCACCAAGAAGTTGGACAGCGTAGACCAGCGCCAGCTCTTTTCCGCTGTAGGGCAGGCCAAACTCATCAACCGCTACTACGAGCTGTTCCGGGAGCATGGCATCCCCGTGGGACAAGTGCTCACAATGAAAGAGAACTTTTCCACCCGCCGCCATTACCTCAACCAGAAAAACTGTATGACCGTAATGCTGGAGAACGGCGTCATTCCTATTGTCAATGAGAACGACACCATCTCCGTAAGTGAACTGATGTTCACCGACAACGATGAGCTGTCCGGCCTGATAGCCTCCATGATGGATGCCCAGGCACTAATCATTCTCAGCAATATAGACGGCATCTACAACGGTTCACCCGCCGACCCGGAGTCTCAAGTCATCCGTGAAATAGAACAAGGCAAAGACCTCTCCTCCTACATACAAACTTCCAAGTCCAGCTTCGGACGCGGCGGCATGCTGACAAAAACCAACATTGCCCGCAAAGTGGCGGATGAGGGCATCACAGTAATCATAGCCAACGGGAAGCGGGACAACATCCTCGTGAAAATAATGAATAATGAAGAATTAAACTATACCCGTTTCATTCCGTCTCCGGAACCGGTATCGAGCATCAAGAAATGGATTGCGCACAGCGAAGGGTTTGCCAAAGGCGAACTGCACATCAATCATTGTGCCACCGAACTGCTCTTCTCGGACAAAGCAGTAAGCATCCTACCGGTAGGCATCACTGACGTTATAGGCGAGTTCGAGAAGGACGACATCGTACGGATTATCGACTTCGGCGGTAAACCCATCGGTGTGGGAAAAGCCAACTGTGACTCCAGCCAGGCACGGGAAACAATGGGAAAACATGGAAAGAAACCCGTAGTGCACTACGACTACCTATATATAGAATAGGCCACAGACGGATACTATCCACGATATTCATACTTGCATATTTATCACTCTATACTCAGTAAGAAAATGAACTTAAACAAAACTTTTGTCGCCGTACAAGATGCCAGCCGTAACATGCTAGCGTTGAGCGACAAAGAAATCAACCAAATATTACTGGCTGTTGCAGACGCTGCCATAAACAAAACAGCCTTCATTCTGAGTGAAAACCAGAAGGATTTGGAGCGTATGCCTTCTACCGACCCTAAATACGACCGCCTAAAACTGACAAAAAGCCGTTTGCAGGACATCGCTGCGGACATCCGCAACGTAGCCGCCCTCCCTTCTCCTTTGGGAAAAGTCCTTAAAGAGAACGTATTACCCAACGGATTGAAGATAAAAAGGGTCAGTGTACCTTTCGGTGTCATAGGCATTATCTACGAAGCCCGTCCCAACGTCAGTTTCGATGTATTCTCACTCTGCCTTAAAAGCGGCAATGCCTGTATTCTGAAAGGCGGAAGCGATGCAGACTATTCCAACCGTGCCATAATCAGCGTGATACACGAGGTACTGGAGCATTTCAACGTAGATACACATATCGTGGAACTGCTTCCTGCCGACAGAGAGGCGACTGCCGAACTACTGCATGCCAACGATTATGTAGATTTGATAATTCCGCGCGGCAGCAGCAGCCTGATAAACTTCGTACGCCAGAATGCCACAGTACCGGTTATAGAGACAGGTGCCGGCGTATGCCATACGTTCTTCGACCGCTATGGCGATATAAGCATAGGTCCATCTATCATTGCCAATGCAAAGACACGCCGGGTCAGTGTATGCAACGCTTTGGATTGCCTGATTATCGAAGCCGACAGCCTGGCTAATTTGCCCGACCTATGCCTGCCGCTGCAATCAAGCAATGTAGAGATATTTGCCGATGAACCCGCCTACCACAGTCTGCGCGACAAATATCCCGTCGAGCTGTTGAGACTTGCCACTGAAGACTGCTACGGCAGAGAGTTCCTGGACTACAAGATGGCCATTAAAACCGTGAATTCTTTCCAGGAAGCATTGGCACATATCCGGAAGTACGGTTCCAAACATAGCGAATGCATCATTACGGACGACAAGACACGTGCCGAATGGTTCTGTCGGGAAGTGGACGCTGCTTGTGTATACGTCAATGCACCGACCTCTTTCACCGACGGCGCACAATTCGGACTCGGTGCCGAGATTGGCATCAGCACCCAGAAGCTACACGCCCGCGGTCCGATGGCTCTGGAAGAAATCACCACATACAAATGGATTGTCGAAGGTTCCGGACAGACCAGACCTTGACAGCCGAATAACAAAGATATAGATACACTAAAAAGACTGTAAATATGAAGAACTTTACTTGCGTGCAGGACATCGGTAACCTGAAGTCTGCACTGGACGAAGCATTCGAGATTAAAAAAGACCGTTTCAAATATGTGGAACTGGGACGTAACAAAACGCTGATGATGATTTTCTTCAACTCCAGCCTGCGTACCCGCCTCAGTACACAGAAGGCTGCATTGAATCTGGGCATGAACGTAATTGTACTGGACATCAACCAGGGAGCCTGGAAACTGGAGACAGAGCGTGGTGTCATCATGGACGGTGACAAACCGGAACACTTACTGGAAGCCATTCCCGTGATGGGCTGCTATTGCGACGTCATCGGCGTACGTTCTTTTGCACGCTTCGAAAATAAGGAAGACGATTACAACGAAGTGATACTGGAGCAGTTCATCAAGCATTCCGGTCGGCCGGTATTCTCCATGGAGGCTGCCACACGCCATCCGCTGCAGAGTTTTGCCGACCTGATAACCATTGAGGAATATAAGAAGACGGCACGCCCCAAAGTAGTGATGACATGGGCTCCACATCCGCGTCCATTGCCCCAGGCTGTCCCCAACTCCTTTGCCGAATGGATGAATGCAACTGATTATGACTTTGTGATTACACATCCCGAAGGTTATGAACTCGACCCCAAGTTCGTAGGAAATGCCCGCGTAGAATATGACCAGATGAAAGCTTTTGAAGGAGCCGATTTTGTCTATGCCAAGAACTGGGCTGCCTATACGGGCGACAACTATGGACAAATATTGAGCAAAGACCGCGCCTGGACAGTAGGCGAGCGCCAGATGGCCGTTACCAACAATGCCTACTTCATGCACTGCCTGCCGGTTCGACGCAACATGATTGTGACGGATGATGTGATAGAAAGCCCGCAGTCCATCGTAATCCCCGAAGCGGCCAACCGGGAGATTTCAGCAACAGTGGTGCTGAAGAGACTGCTTGAAAGCCTCTAACCAGAGGACAAGACTACTTTATTCTTTTTAGGCGCGGATTACGCGGAAAACGCGGATTCTTTTCTTAAATTTTTCCGTGAAATCCGCGTAATCCGCGCCTAAAAAGAAATTATAGCAAATGCATTTCAGCTGCACCGCTATTACTTTTCCACTTCCTTGCCCGCTTCTTCCCAACCGATGAAACCTTTGTCAAGGTCATAGATTATATATCCTTTTTTGCTCAGTATGGCAGCGGCCTTTTTACTACGCTTACCACTACGACAATATACTGCAACCGGTTTGTCCTTCTGCAGAGTGGAGTCGGCCATCGTTTCAAACGACTCATCCAGCACATTGATATTGATACTGTGGGGCACGTGTCCTTCCGAGTATTCGGCAACAGTACGCACATCCAGAAGCTGCACCTCCGGATTGGCTATCAATGTGGAAAAGTCATCTACCGAAACAGACTTGAACTGTCCCTCCTTCTGCTGGCAGGAAAAGAGGGTGGTAAAAACGAGGCAAAAGCCCGCGAACAATGTCTTCATCGAATATTTCATTTTAGTCAGGGTTATAAACAAAATCGTAAGTCTTGATGTCACCGGAATAAGTGTGCACACTGAAATGAACCATAACCTTCTGTATACCCTCTGCCGCATACTGCCGCAAAGGTACGGAAGCGTAGGCACGCCTGGTATAAGACACCACCTCCTCCTTTGCGTCATGATACAGCGTCAGATATACTTCACTACACCCGGTAGCAGTATCCACAATCACTTCATCCTCAATAAAATGGAACTTATGTTCACCATTCTCCTTGACTATCAGTGTCATATTGAGATAGTCGAGTCCCATCCAGATACCCAGTACATCAGTAGGGTCTGTCTTGACGCCCTCCTCGAACTTGTCGACCGTTTGGGGAACGACAGAAAGAACACCGCTCAAGGCATACAGCACCGCACCGGCAGTTCCATCGGCAGTTACCTCCGAAGCATAATTACTGATGACACGTACCGAGGCGTTTGCCTCTATGTTCGTCTTTGTCTTGTCCTCCACTACCGGCAAGGTTTCCCCTTCATCCGTCACAACAGACCGCAGATAGCCGTCAGCCCCCGAAAAGGCAGTCAAGAATTCCAGCTTCACGGAAGGATAATGATAATCATCATCGCCACAACCAGCCAACAGACAGGCCAACAAAGGCAAAAGCCACCAATCACAGTACTTCTTCATGTATTCATTCTTTTATAGCCGCCAGATAATTCTTCAACGGGTTGGCATACATCAGCAGCATTTTTCCGCGCAGAAAGTCCACGTCCTTATTAGGAATGGAGATACGCTCCAACTGTTGTTCTATATAGGCCGTGAAGCGCTGCTTATCCTCGGCAGTGTAATGGTCGGAAAAATCCTCCTTCCCCTCGAGAAGGTCGTGTGCCACATAATTATTGGGATACATCCGGTAGCTGGCATGAATGCGTTTGTCTATCAGTGCAGACATGCGTGCAAAGAGTTCGGGCTTCGGAAGTGAACGGTCCATCTTCGCCAATTCATCATTCATGCAGGCACCCGTCTGGAAATGTACCCGCCCTTTATAGCCGAACAGTCCGGTCTGCATATTCAGCAAGTCGTCAGCCGTCGTTTTCTTATAGCCTTCAATGTCCCGTTTCAGTTGGAACTCCTGCGCTTTCAGGAAGTCGCAAGGGTCGTATTCATAGGAAATGGCAAGCGGAGCTATGTTCATTTCCATCAAGCGGTCAATGACGTCGCCTTCACCGCCTATTGCCAGCATCTTCAGCACACTGTCCTGCGTGCGGTCGTTGGAATCCTTGGCACGCCCTTCACGTTGTGCAATCCAGATAGACTGTTTCTTCTCACTGATGGTATAATGCATATAGCGGGACATGCGTGCGGAAGCCTCCAGCATCTGGCGCATGGTCAACGCACGCAGCACAATGAAGGACTTGTTGACACGCACGAATTTCTTAATCCACGGATAGACAAGCAGGTTGTCGCCAATGGCTATCTCTACCGTATCCATACCCTGGTCTACCAAAAGAATGGACAAGAAACCGGAATCGAGAATAATGTCGCGATGATTGGAGATATAGGTATACGCCGCCGACTTGTCTGCCGGCAACGCGGTATGGTCCAGAGTCAATCCATCCGTAGCCTCCTTCGCCAATTTCCACAGAAGCCCATAGCAGAAGGTCTTCTGAAACTCCAGCTTGGTTTTACACGCGCGCATTTTCTGCGACCAGACTTCAAAAGGTACACCAGGCATCACAGTATCCACTGCCTGCCGGAACGCCGCATCGGCAATCAGTTCCTCATAGACTTGAGGAAGTTCCTCATCATGATAAGGACGGATTTCATCAAATTCCACGTTCGCATTCATAATGAATAATGATTAATCCTTAAACTTGTTTTCTATAATATCTGTCATTACATCCTTCATCTCCATTCCGGCAGCACGAACCTGCTGGGGAATAAAGCTGGTGGCAGTCATTCCGGGGGTGGTATTCACCTCCAGCAGATTGATTTTTTCCCCTTCGGTAATGATATAGTCCACACGGATAATGCCGTAGGCCCCGAGTATATCATAAATGGCAGAAGTCAGCGTCTGCACCCGGCGGGTCAAATCGTCCGAGATGCGGGCGGGAGTAATCTCGTCAGACTCGCCATTATACTTAGCTTCATAATCGAAGTACTCGTTGTGGCTCACCACCTCCGTAATGGGGAACACTACGGACTTGGCTTTTGTTTTGTAACAGCCGCAGGTAATCTCGGTCCCGTCCATAAAGGCCTCCACCACTACTTCCTGCGCTTCCGCAAATGCCTTGGTTATGGCAGGCTGTATCTGCTCTTTCGCCGTCACCTTGGTCACGCCGAAGCTGGAACCTCCCAAGCTGGGCTTAATGAAACAAGGCAGGCCGATTTTCTCCATCACATCTTCATCCGTCACCGACTGTCCGCCGCGCAGCAACAACGATTCGGCAATGCGCACACCGAAACCTTTCAGATACTGGTTGCAGGCAAACTTATCGTACGTGAGCGACGCAGCCAGTACTCCGCAACACGAATAAGGGATATGGAGCATATCAAAATAGCCCTGCAGACGGCCGTCCTCACCCGGAGTTCCGTGGATGGTGATATAGGCAAAGTCGAATGTCACTTTCTCGCCATCCAGCACGAAGCTGAAGTCATTGCGGTCTACCGGAGTCTTAGCGCCGTCGGGCAGCTGTACATGCCAGTCCAGTCCGTGCATTTCTACAATATATAAGGTATACTTCTCCTTGTCGATGAAGGAGTAAATCCCCTGTGCACTACGCAGGGAGACGTGGAATTCGGAGGTATCTCCTCCGGCTACAATAGCAATCGTGCGTTTCATTCTAATTCTCTGTTACTGATATAGCCTCTCCATTTGTCTATCAGCCGGGTCATGTCATCGGGCAATTCCGAAGTGAAGTACATTTCTTCTCCGGTGACGGGATGCACAAACCCCAGCGTCATGGCATGCAATGCCTGCCGCGGACAAGTGTCGAAGCAGTTGTTTACAAATTGTTTGTATTTGGCAAAATGGGTTCCTTTCAGGATTTCGTGTCCGCCGTAACGTTCGTCGTTGAAAAGTATGTGTCCGATGTGCTTCATGTGCACACGGATTTGATGGGTGCGTCCCGTTTCAAGGATACATTCCACCAGTGTGACGTATCCCAAACGTTCGAGCACCCGGTAATGGGTGACGGCATGCTTTCCCTGGTCGTCGGGGAGGACGGTCATCTGCATGCGGTCTCTGGGATTACGACCGATATTGCCGACAACGGTCCCTTCATCCTGTTCCACATTTCCCCAGACCAGCGCCCGGTAACGGCGTTTTGTCGTCTTGTTGAAGAACTGGTTGCCGAGATTCGTCTTGGCATCCGGAGTCTTGGCTATCACCAGCAGGCCGGAGGTGTCCTTGTCGATGCGGTGCACCAGTCCCACATGCGGGTCATTGGCATCATAATCGGGATTATCCTTCATATGCCAGGCTATGGCGTTGACAAGCGTACCGTGATAGTTGCCATGACCGGGGTGCACCACCAGACCGGCAGGTTTGTTCACTACCATCAGATACTTGTCCTCATATACTATATCAAGGGGGATGTCTTCGGGGATGACTTCATTCTCATAGCGTGGACGGTCCATCATCACAGTGATTACATCCATCGGCTTCACCTTATAGCTGCTTTTCACAGCCTTGCCGTTCGCCATCACGAAGCCTGCATCGGCAGCCTTCTGGATGCGATTACGCGAGGAGTTCGTCAAGCGGTCGAACAGATACTTGTCCACCCGCACCATCTCCTGCCCCTTGTCCACCACCACACGGAAGTGTTCATAGAGTTGCGCCTCGTCACCCACCGGCTCTACGTCGTCCAGCTCATCATTATCTATATCATCCGGCAATTCTTCTATCATCACGGCATTTACAATTTGACTATTTACAATTTACGATTGGAGTCAGATGTTTATCAGAACCAGGACTCATCTGCCGCGGAGTCTTCGGACAACACGGGTTCAACGGTACCTCCCACGGCATCCACTCCCAGGGAGTCTGCCTTCAAGGCGCCTCCATCTCCCACCATCAGCGTCAGCACTGCGCCGGTGGGCACTTTCTCGCCGATGGAAAGCTGACGCCCCTTATACTTCACGCCATACACCCAGTCCTTCTCACCCGGAATATACTGTATCTCGGCCAGCTTGAAGCCCGAAGCCAGAATACGCGCTTCCGCCTGCCGCAGCGAACTGTTGTCCGCCACATCGGGCACTATGTGCAGAGGGACTTCAATCGTATTGATTGTAAGATAGATGGTACGTCCTTCCTTTACCTTTTGTCCGGCTGCCGGATTATATTCGAGGATGCAGCCGGCAGGAAGAGTCTTGACATAACTGGAATCCGAAACGATGCAGACCAAGCCGCGGTTACGGAACATTTTCTCGGCTTCCTCCACTCCCATACCCTTCACATCGGGCACTATCACAGCCTCGCCGTGGCGGGTATATATATCCAGTCCTTTCAGCACTCCGAACAGCAATCCCACTACCACAACGGCCATCGCAAGGATGTTCGCCCAGAAGAACCGGTTCTGCCGGAAAGAGAAAAAATCTTTTATTGTCATAATCGATAATGCATTATTTGGGACAAAGATACAATTTTCACCACATAGTACACGGAGTTGGCAATAGTTTTTTCCGGAGAACCGGGCACAATACATAAGAAAAGCTGCAAAAGACCAGAATCAGTCTTTTGCAGCTCCCTTATTTCTTTAATACGAACGAGAACGGCCTATTATGCCTTTACTCCGTTGTATTCGTCAGAAACAGTCAGTTTCTTTCTGCCTTTAGCACGACGTGCTGCCAATACTCTGCGGCCGTTTGCTGTAGCCATTCTCTCACGGAAACCGTGTTTGTTCTTTCTCTTTCTGTTCGAGGGTTGAAATGTTCTTTTCATTACTGTATCTTGTTTTATGTTATTATTCTCACGAATTCGGGCTGCAAAAATAGGTACTTTTTTCAAATAAACCAAGAGATAACTCATTTTCTCTCAAAAGTTTTTGTGTTTTTTACCGAATTCCATTACTTTTGCACCCGCAAACCAGCACTAAAGAAGTAAATACCAATATAATAATATTAAAGACTATAAGTATGATTAATGCCCAAGACATTAAAATCGGAACTTGCATCCGCATGGACGGCAAGCTGTATTTCTGCATCGACTTCCTGCATGTAAAGCCGGGAAAAGGTAATACTTTCATGCGCACCAAGCTGAAAGACGTGGTGAACGGCTACGTTCTGGAACGTCGTTTCAACATCGGTGAGAAACTGGAAGACGTGCGTGTAGAACGTCGTCCCCACCAATACCTCTATCATGACGGTGACAACTACCAATTCATGAACCAGGAGACTTTTGACCAAATTCCCATCGCCCACGACCTCATCAACGGTGTTGACTTCTTGCTCGAAGGAATGATAGTAGACGTGGTATCAGACGCTTCCACAGAAACCGTGCTCTATGCCGACGTGCCCATCAAGGTTCAGCAGAAGATTACCTATACGGAACCGGGACTGAAAGGCGACACAGCCACCAACACGCTGAAGCCCGCCACAGTAGAATCCGGCGCCACAGTCCGCGTCCCCTTGTTCATCAACGAAGGCGAGACTATCGAAATCGATACGCGCGACGGTTCTTACGTAAGCCGCGTAAAAGCATAAGCCCTTTTGGAAATCAGGCAAATGCCCTTTTCATATCATCCCCGGTGCTCCACTTGGCATCCGGGGATTTTTCTTTCCATTTATTCATCTGCAAAGCTTAAATGATATATCTTTGCGGAGATAACCAAAACATAGAGCCATACCCATGAGATACTCCGTCATCATCCCCGTATACAACCGCCCCGATGAGGTAGACGAACTGCTGCAAAGCCTGACGCGGCAAAGTTTCAAGGATTTTGAAGTGATTGTGGTGGAGGACGGCTCCTCCATCCCCTGCAAGCCGGTCACAGAGAAGTATCAGGAACTATTGGACGTGCATTACTATGACAAGCCCAACTCCGGCCCCGGGCAGACCCGTAACTACGGGGCGGAACGAAGCAAGGGCGAATACCTGATAATACTGGACTCGGACTGCATCCTGCCCGAAGGTTATTTCCTTGCTGTGGAAGAAGAGCTGCAGCACGAAGCCGCCGATGCCTTCGGAGGCCCCGACCGCGCGCACGAATCATTCACAGACATACAGAAAGCCATCAACTACTCCATGACCTCCTTCTTCACCACCGGCGGTATCCGTGGGGGGAAGAAGAAGATGGACAAGTTCTATCCGCGCAGCTTCAACATGGGTGTGCGGCGGGAAGTGTACCAAGCCCTGGGCGGATTCTCGCGGATGCGCTTCGGGGAGGACATCGACTTCAGCATCCGAATCTTCAAGGGAGGATATACATGCCGGCTGTTCCCCGGTGCCTGGGTATACCACAAGCGACGGACAGACTTCCGAAAATTCTTCAAGCAGGTACACAATTCCGGGATTGCCCGCATCAATCTGTACAAGAAGTATCCGGAATCGCTGAAGCTCGTCCACCTGCTGCCGGCTGCATTTACCCTGGGAGTGGCCATATTCCTGCTGGGAACGCTCTTCTGTCCGTACAGCCTGCTGCCCATCGCTCTTTATGCGCTTCTGGTATGCATCGATTCCACTATCCGGAACCGTAGCCTCAGCATCGGGCTCTACTCCGTTGCCGCCTCCTTCATCCAGCTCATCGGATACGGGACGGGGTTCCTGCGCGCCTGGTGGAACCGCTGCATACTTGGCAAGGACGAGTTCGAGGCGTTCAAAAAGAACTTTTACAAATAAGGAGGATTAGGGGTTAAGGATTAGGGATGATATGGAGAAACTGAATATCAACCAGTGGGCTGCAGAGGACCGCCCGCGGGAAAAGATGATGCAGAAAGGGGCGGAAGCCTTGAGCGATGCCGAACTGCTAGCCATCCTCATCGGCTCCGGCAATACGGAAGAAACCGCCGTGACACTGATGCAGCGCATACTCGCCGCCTGCGGCAACGACCTCAACCGCCTGGGCAAATGGGAGGTGCGGGACTTCTCCCGATTCAAAGGCATGGGCCCCGCCAAAAGCATCACCGTCATGGCATCCCTGGAACTGGGCAAACGCCGCAAGCTGCAGGAACGCTCCGGACGTACCGCCATCCGCTCTTCCGCCGACATCTACGAGCTGTTCCATCCCCTGCTCTGCGACCTTGCCACAGAAGAATTCTGGGTACTGCTTATGAACCACGCCGCCAAAGTGATAGACAAGGTACGCATCAGCCGCGGCGGCATCGACCAGACCACCGCCGACGTGCGCAGCATCCTGCGCGAAGCCCTGCTGCAACGCGCCACACAGATAGCCCTTATCCACAACCATCCCTCCGGCAACCCGCACCCCAGTAACGACGACCAGCGGCTGACGGAACTCGTGAGGAAAGCCGCCCAAACCATGAACATACACCTGACCGACCACGTCATCGTCACGGACGGAAGCCATTACAGCTTCAACGACGAAGGATTGCTATAAATAATCCAAGTTACGGACATACTATACGAAAGACAAAAGCGGTCATAACACTAACTATCAGCACATTGTATTTACCTGCTATTTACCAGCTAATGTAAAAGCCGTTACCGCGGTATGTAAAAGCCGTTACCCTATATTGTAACGCCCTTTACCCCATATTGTAAAGACCTTTACCGCCTATTGTAAAAGGAGTTTCCCCAGGGGTAAAGGGAGTTCCCCCAGAGGGTGAAGCGTGTTTCCCCACCGTCAAACCCTTTCTGAAGTAATGAAAAGGAGGGCGTTCCTTTGCATTTTCAATTAAATTCCATAGCTTTGTTCTTTGAAAACCTATATATAAAACCCTACGAATATGACCAAATTTGAAATAGAAGAGAAAATAGTCTCCATGCTCAAGACCGTATTCGACCCGGAAATACCGGTAAATGTATACGACCTGGGACTGATTTACAAAATAGACGTCTCCGACCAGGGAGAAGCCTCCATCGACATGACGCTGACTGCCCCCAACTGTCCGGCAGCCGACTTCATCATGGAAGATGTGCGCCAGAAGGTGGAATCCATCGACGGCGTAACCTCCGCCACCATCAATCTCGTTTTCGAACCCGAGTGGGACAAGGACATGATGAGCGAAGAAGCGAAACTGGAGCTGGGATTCCTTTAAATCAGTTGAAAGTTCAAAGTTGAAAATGGAAAGTTGAAAATGAAGAATGTATATTTCCTCTCGGATGCTCACCTGGGCTCACGAGCCATCGAACACGGACGAACCCAAGAACGGAGGCTGGTCAACTTCTTGGACAGCATCAAGCACAAGGCATCGGCCGTATACCTGCTGGGAGACATGTTCGACTTCTGGTACGAATTCCGTACCGTAGTGCCCAAAGGATACACCCGCTTTCTGGGCAAGCTGTCCGAACTGACCGACCTGGGAGTAGAAGTCCACTTTTTCACGGGAAACCATGACCTTTGGTGCGGCGACTATCTGACCAAGGAGTGCGGCGTCATGATACACCGCGAACCGCTGACCACCGAAATCTTCGGAAAAGAGTTCTACCTTGCCCACGGTGACGGGCTAGGCGACCCGGACAAGAAGTTCAAGATGCTGCGCGCCATGTTCCGCAGCCGTACCCTACAGACACTGTTCTCTGCCCTGCACCCCCGCTGGAGCATGGAGCTGGGACTGAACTGGGCCAAGCACAGCCGCTTGAAACGCATAGACGGGAAAGAACCCGCATACATGGGAGAAAACAACGAATACCTGGTGCTCTACACCAAGGAATACCTGAAAAGCCATCCCAACATCAACTACTTCATCTACGGTCACCGCCACATCGAACTGGACCTGATGCTGAGCAGTACCGCCCGCATCCTCATCCTCGGCGACTGGATAAACTACTTCTCGTACGCCGTCTTTGACGGCGAGAACCTCTTCCTTGAGAATTTTGTGGAGGGAGAGACGAAGCTATAACCCGCATTTCCAAACTGTTAACCATCATACCATTACCACCCATGAAACCTTTAAGACTGAAAAACATGATTGCCGGATGCCTGCTCGCAGCAGGAGCATTGCCGGTATGGGGACAATCCGGCGCCCCGACACTTGTCATCCGCATTGACGATCTCGGTGCCCTGCATTCCGTCAACGAAGCCTGCATCCAGACCTACCGCTCGGGTATTGCCCGCAGCGTGGAAGTGATGCCCGTAGCAGCCTGGTATCCGGAAGCCATCAAGATGCTGAGAGAAAATCCGGGACTGGACGTCGGCCTGCACCTCGTCATCACCAGCGAGTGGGAGAACGTGAAGTGGCGTCCGCTGACCCACTGCCCCAGCCTGACGGACGAGAACGGCTATTTCTACCCGATGATGTTCCCTAACCCCGCCTATCCGGGACAGTCCATCATGGAGCAGAAATGGGACATCAAGGAGATAGAGCAGGAGTTCCGCGCGCAGATAGAGACGACGCTGAAAAGCATTCCGCAACTCAGCCATCTGTCCGGACACATGCTCTCCACCGGTTTCAGCAAGGAAGTGAACGAGCTGGTGCAACGGCTCGCCAAAGAATACAACCTGCCGTCCATCGACCGCATGGACTCCTCCAAGGACTACCGGTTTACCTACATCGGGTACGACGGCCCCAAAAGAACCGCCGAAGAAAAGGAGGCCAGCTTCATCAAAGCATTGGAGAAGTTGCAACCGGGCCAGCGCTACCTTTTCTTAGACCACCCGGCACTGGACAACGATGAAATGAAAACCGTCTTCCACATCGGATATGAGGACGTGGCGCTGGACCGCCAGGGAGTGACCGACCTGCTGACAAGCCCCCATGTCCGGAAAGCCATTGAGGACAAAGGCATAAAGCTGATTTCCATCAACCAACTGACCAAGGGCCTGCCCCGCGCCGCCGCTACTCCGAAGCTGGACAAGGCCATGAACAGATATCTGGATGCCGTAAAGAAAGCCGGACAAGACCTGCACAGTATCATGATTGTGCAACACGGCAATGTCATTGCCGAAGAATGCGTGGGAGAAGGCAAAGAGGATGAGCCTCACATCCTGAACTCCGTCAGCAAGACATTCACCGCCACCGCCGTGGGACTTGCCGCCTCCGAAGGCAGGCTGAAGCTGACGGACAAGGTCATCTCCTTCTTCCCCGACAAGCTTCCGGCAACCGTCAGCGAAAATCTGGCAGCCATGACCGTACGCGACCTGCTGACCATGAACTGCGGGCACGACACCGACCCCACCGGAACGGTACGCAAAAAGGCGGACGCCGATTGGGTGCAGGAGTTCCTTGCCTTCCCCGTGGAGCACAAGCCCGGTACCTTCTACACCTACAACAGCCTGGGAACCTACATGCTCTCAGCCATCGTACAGAAAGTGACGGGCGAGAAAGTGGTGGATTATCTCTATCCCCGTCTGTTCCGCCCGCTTGGCATCGTCAACGCCCGGTGGCAGGAAAGCCCGCAAGGCATCAATACCGGAGGCTGGGGGTTGTACCTCAAAACGGAAGACCTTGCCAAGATGGGACAACTGTTCCTGCAGAAAGGAAACTGGAACGGACAGCAGATTCTGCCCGAAGAATGGGTAAAGGAAGCATCTGCCTGCCAAGTGCCCTCACTGCCCGCCGGCATGAAACCGGAGATGCTGAAGAAAGCGAAGATGAGCGCCAAGACAAGCGACTGGCTGCAGGGCTACGGCTACCAGATGTGGCGCTGCCGCCACAACGCCTACCGTGCCGATGGTGCCAACGGACAATACATACTGGTGTTGCCGGACAAGGATGCCGTCATTGCCGTCACCGCCAACATCCCCGACATGCAGGCAGAGCTGAATCTAATATGGAAGTACCTGCTGCCCGCGCTATAAAACGTTTATTCTTATAAACGATTACGAAAAAGTGAAGGTTACCGGAACTTTTTCCCGGCATGGTTGTAATAACATCATAACATTAAAAACATTAGCGTCATGGATGATATGATTTACAGAAACGACCCGATTGCCGAAGAGAACATAGACCCGCACGGACGTCCGGCAACGGATGAATTCGAGGAATGGAGCGAAGAGGTCTCCGAACGGACAGATACCGGATACAAGGACCAGAAAATAAAATCCGCCAAGGAACGGGAGAAACGTATCCGGGAGATGGATGAAATTATAAAGAAGGACCTTAAGGAATAAATAGACAGCCACCACAGATAGCACAGATTCTCACAGATTAGTCTCTTATACTTGATATCAGAGCTTCCAATCTGTGAGAATCCGTGTAATCTGTGGTGACTGTCTATTATTTGTATCCGCCAGCCTTGGCTATGCGTTTCGGGATTTCCGTGTTGTCCATCTTACCCACGAACAGCTTGGAGCCTGCACCTACTGCGAATACCGGCACATATCCGGCTGTATGGCCACCGCTGGTCCAGCCTACCATGGCAATCTGGCTCATTACCTTCTTGGCGGCAACGGCCAGGGGCTCAGTCTTGGCATAAAGACTTTCCTCAAACACTACATGCTTGTTCACAAATGATTCTTCGTAAGCATCACGCAGCATCTTCTCCTGCTCCCAGCTCACCGGCAGCTCTTTCCAGAAACCCATCTTTTCTGCCAGGAATTCCTTCATTTCCGGCCAGTTGATAACCTTGCGCATCTTGCGTAAGTCTGTGATGGAACGTGAAAGGATATCCTGAGACTGCTTCTGCTTGGCAAGGGCTTTCAGTTGAAGCTCGTACTTACCGGTACCCAGCCCCAGACCGCCGGTTTCATGGTCGGCAGTTACCACAATCAGCGTTTCTTTGGGATGCTTCTTATAGAACTCGTAAGCCACCTTGATGGCGTTGTCCATATCCACCACTTCCTCAAAGACTGTGGCGGGGTCGTTTCCGTGGCAGGCCCAGTCAATCTTTCCACCTTCAACCATCAGGAAGAAACCCTTGTTACTGCCTTTGGTCAGGAAAGAGATGGCACTCTCGGTAATTTCGGCCAGTGTCAGGTCGCCTTCCTGGCGGTCGATGGCATAGGGCAGACAAGAAGGCTCTGCCCCTTCTTTCTGGATAAGAATCATCTTGTCCGCCTGGGCAGACTTCGACTTGTATTCGTCAAGGCCTCTTGCAACGGTATAGCCGGCTTCTTCAAAGATAGGGAAGATGCTCGGAGCCTCTTTCTTGTCGGCAGTAGTAGTCGGTTTCAAGAAACCACCGCCTGCATAGAAGTCGAAACCGGCTTTCGGCAGGTCGAGGGCTATCTCGTAATACATACCACGGTCCGGCTGGTGGGCATAGAATGCAGCGGGAGTAGCATGGTCTACGCTGACGCTGGTAGTTACCCCAACTTTCTTACCGGACTTTTTGGCTCTCTCGGCCACACTCTGAAGCACACTCTTGTTATCGTCCATACCAATGGCGCCGTTATAGGTCTTTGCACCGGTAGCCAGGGCTGTTCCGGCAGCAGAAGAGTCAGTCACCGAGTTGGTGGCAGAAAAGGTAGTTGCCATGCTGGCAACCGGGAAAGAAGTGAACAGCAAAGGCTTTACACCGATGCGCCCTTCTTGTTCGGCCAGATACATTTCCGTACCGTTCACCTGGTTCACACCCATTCCATCACCGATGAAATAAAACACGTACTTCGCCTGCTGGGCATAGGCCATGCCGCTGGTCAGCAGTACAAAGAACAACACATACATTAATCGTTTCATAAGCAGTTCTTATTTAAAGTTATTCGGAAAATTGCCTTTATTGTTTTTAACCGAGTAACAAAGATAGGTATTTTAAAGGATTCGGAAAACATTTCGCCCCTACAAATACATTACATATTTGCAGGGGCGAAACCACATCCGGACTCCGGGAAGCCGGAACCGGGAAATATTACAGCGATATTACTTCTTCAGAATATCCATCGTGTCCGAAGCAATCATCAGTTCCTCGTCAGTGGGGATTACCACCACCTTCACCTGAGAATCTTCGGTAGAGATAACCATTTCTTCACCGCGTACTTTGTTCTTCTCGGCATCCAGCTTTATGCCCATGAATTCCAGGCCTTCACATGCACCCCAGCGGGCACTTGCCTGATTCTCGCCGACACCACCGGTAAATACCACGATATCCACACCACCCAAAGCAGCAGCATAGGCACCGATATATTTCTTGATGCGGTAGAAGTACATTTCTTCAGCCAGAACAGCCTTCGGATTGCCGGCAGCTACGGCATTTTCCAGGTCGCGCATGTCACTGGATTCACCGAAGATACCCAGCACACCGCTCTTCTTGTTCAACAGGTTGGAGATGCCGTTGGCATCCAGACCCTCTTTCTCCATGATGAAGGAAACGGCACCGGCATCAATATCACCACTGCGGGTACCCATCATCAGACCTTCCAGCGGGGTCAAGCCCATGCTGGTGTCTACACACTTACCGTCCTTGATGGCAGTAATGGAACCACCGTTGCCAATGTGGCAAGTGATGATTTTCTTTCCTTCCGGCTCTACACCCAGGAACTCGCAGACGCGCTGCGATACGTAGCGGTGTGAGGTTCCGTGGAAACCATAACGGCGTACGCCGTACTTTTCATAAAGTTCGTAAGGCACGGCATACAGATAGGCATGCTTCGGCATGGTCTGATGGAAAGCCGTATCGAACACACCAATCTGCGGAACATTAGGCAGAATGGCAGATATTGCATTTACCCCCTTCAGGTTAGCAGGATTGTGGAGCGGAGCCAGGTCGTTGCAGGCAGTGAAGGCGGCAAGCACTTCCGGCGTCAGCCGTACAGACTCGCTGAACTTTTCGCCTCCATGCACCATACGGTGACCTACGGCATTGATTTCGTCCAAAGACTTGATGGCTCCATATTCAGGGCTTGTCAAAGTGTTCAGGATAAATTCCACACCTACGGTATGCTCTGGAATGTCCCTCTCAAGAACTTTCTTCTCGCCACTGGGCAAGGTGAACTTCAGGAAAGAGTCCTTCAAACCAATTTTTTCGATACCACCCTGGGCGATAACTTCTTTCCGGTCCATATCAAACAATTTGTATTTGATGGACGAGCTACCGCAGTTCAATACTAAGATTTTCATACTATATATCAGATTTAAAAGTTATTCAGCATTCTTTTTGGCAGCAATGGCCTGGTTGGCAGTGATGGCAATCATGCGGTACACATCCTCGATGGAGCAACCGCGTGAAAGGTCGTTCACCGGACGGGCGATACCTTGCAGGATAGGTCCTACGGCATCAGCATGTCCCAGACGTTGCACCAGTTTGTAGGAGATGTTGCCCACTTCGAGGCTGGGGACAACCAATACGTTAGCATGTCCGGCGATAGAAGAACCCGGAGCCTTGCTTGCACCTACTTCCGGCACCAAAGCTGCATCGGCCTGCAACTCACCGTCGATGGCAATATCGGGAGCCATCTCCTTGGCAATCTTCAATGCCTCAACCACTTTATCCACCACTTCGTGCTTGGCAGAGCCCTTGGTAGAGAAGCTCAGCATGGCAACTTTCGGGTCGAGACCGGCAACAGCCTGGGCTGTACGCGCCGTACATACGGCAATCTGTGCCAATTGTTCTGCATCGGGCACCGGAGTCACAGCCACGTCACCCATCACCAGGATACCGTTCTTTCCATATTCAGGAGCATGTGTCAGCAGCAGCATGGCACCCGAAACGCAAGTGATGCCCGGGGAAGTCTTGATAATCTGCAAAGCAGGGCGAAGTACATTACCCGTAGTGTTGCGTGCACCTGCCAACTGGCCGTCAGCATCGCCATTCTTTATAATCAGGCAGCCCAGATAAAGCGGATCGACAACCAACTTGCGAGCCTCTTCGATGGTCATGCCTTTCTTTTTGCGGAGCTCGCAAAGCAGTTGGGCATATTCTTCTTTCTTAGGATGGTCTTCCGGGTCGATAATGGTAGCTTTGTTTATATTTCCCAGCCCCCACTCTTTGGCACAAGCCTCTATCTCGGCAGGTTTTCCAAGGATAATCAAGTCGGCTACTCCGTCAGTCAAGATTTGATTGGCAGCTTTCAGTGTACGCTCTTCCGTACCCTCGGGAAGAACAATTCGTTGGCGGTTTGCTTTGGCACGCTCAACAATTTCGTTAATTAATCTTTGCATGATATTTTAATTGTCTATTAAGAATCGGCAGTATGTGTTATTCACGCCGCAAAAGTACACAATTTTGCAATATCTACATTGCAAACATCGGTCTTTTTACCGTTCAGACCATAATTATTATAATATTTAACATTAGGTATTCCCAGCATTCATGTGTACGCACACGTGCCCCTCTGCAACAAACAATTACCCGTCCGGCAGGAACAACCCGCCCGATTCTACAAACGACATGAAAAAAATCAGGATACAACGATAACAAGCAATACATAGAATACCTACCTTTGCAGCGTTTTCAACGTATAACAATAGGTATTATAATAATATGATTCGTCAATGCGCCATCCTTTTCGGATGCTTAGCTTTGGGTGAACTGATTGTTTTCTTTACGGGTATCAAGTTACCTTCCAGCATCATCGGTATGCTGTTGCTCACCCTATTCTTGAAATTGGGTTGGATTAAACTGCACTGGGTGCAGGGTATGTCCGACTTCCTGGTTGCCAACCTGGGCTTCTTCTTCGTACCGCCCGGTGTAGCTCTCATGCTTTACTTCGATGTCATCGCCTCCGAGTTCTGGCCGATAGTGACCGCTTCCATAATCAGCACCCTGCTGGTGATTGTAGTCACCGGATGGGTTCATCAACTAACACGTAAAATCAAATGAACTTTTTAGAAAACGAATTTTTCCTATTGGCTGTCACCTTCGGGATTTTCTTTCTGGCCAAACTCCTGCAGAAAAAGACCGGCATCATGTTGCTGAACCCCATCCTGCTGACAATTGCCATCCTCATTGTCTTCCTGAAGATGACACATATCAGTTATGAGACCTACAATGAAGGAGGACATCTGATAGAATTCTGGCTGAAACCCGCTGTTGTGGCCCTGGGAGTCCCCCTATACCTCCAATTGGAAACGATTAAGAAACAGCTGCTCCCCATCATGCTGTCACAACTTGCCGGCTGCATTGTGGGAGTTATCTCTGTCGTGCTGATAGCTAAATTGATGGGGGCTTCCGACGAGATTATCTACTCCCTGGCGCCCAAGTCGGTCACTACGCCGATAGCCATGGAAGTAACCAAGTCGCTGGGCGGCATTCCCTCACTTACCGCCGCCGTAGTGGTCTGTGTAGGCTTGCTGGGAGGAATACTGGGCTTCAAGACCATGAAACTGACCCACATCGGCAGTCCTATGGCACAAGGCCTTTCCTTGGGAGCCGCCGCCCACGCGGTAGGAACTTCCACAGCCATGGACATCAGCCGCAAATACGGCGCATTCGCCAGCCTCGGCCTGACCCTGAACGGTATTTTCACTGCATTGCTGACCCCAACTATTCTGCGATTATTAGGGCTACTCTAACAAAATCTTCTTATTTTTGTTATCTATAATCATAACCAACTAAAAACAACGTATGATTTCATTTAAAGATATCGAATTACAAGACAAAGAACTGATTACTTCCTATACACAGAACAGTCCGCGACGGAATTGTGACCTCTCATTCTCCAACCTATGCAGCTGGCGTTTTCTATACAATACAAAGTTTGCCATCATGGACGGCTTCCTCCTGCTGAAATTCTGGGCAAACGACGAACTGGTGTACATGATGCCGATAGGTAACGGAGATTTGACAAAAGTACTGGACGCACTGGTCGAAGACGCACACCGGGAAGGGGAACCTTTCTGCCTGCTGGGAATATGTTCGGGCATGTGCTCGGAACTGGAAGCCTTCATGCCCGGAAAATTCCAGTTCACAGCAGACCGGGACTATGCCGATTACCTCTATCTGCGTACAGACCTCGCCACGCTTGCCGGAAAGAAATTCCAGTCCAAACGGAATCATGTCAACAAATTCAAACGCACCTATAATTACGAATATACTCCCATCACTCCCGACCGCATCCAGGAATGTCTGGACCTGGAAGCCGAATGGTGTAAGGCCAACAACTGCGACCAGCATGAAGGAACGGGCAACGAACGTCGCGCACTGGTCTACGCCCTCCACAATTTTGAAGAACTGGGATTGACCGGAGGCATCCTGCATGTAGACGGCAAAATTGCCGCCTTCACTTTCGGAATGCCCATCAACCAAGATACCTTCGGAGTACATGTGGAAAAGGCCGACACCAGCATAGACGGAGCGTACGCAATGATTAACTATGAATTTGCCAACCATATCCCCGAACAATATGTCTACCTCAACCGTGAAGAGGATTTGGGTATTGAAGGATTGCGCAAGGCCAAACTTTCGTACCAGCCTGCCATTATTCTGGAAAAATACGTGGCATGCCTGAAAGATGAACCGGTGGAAGCTATCAAATGGTGAGAGTAAGGATTAGAGATTAAGGATTAAAAGGATAAGGGATTGATGATACGGGAAAAGGTAAAGAACTTATGGAAGCTCTGTTTCAATGATAGCGAGGAATTTACTGAACTGTATTTTCGGCTCCGCTACAACAATGATATCAATATTGCCATCCAAAGCGGCGAAGAAGTGATTGCCGCCCTACAGATGTTGCCTTATCCTATGACGTTCGAAGGAGAAGATATTCATACGGCCTATATATCCGGCGCCTGCACACACCCTGATTACCGTAACCGGGGCGTAATGCACGAGCTGTTATCACAAGCCTTTGCACGGATGCTACACAATAATGTCGCCTTATCCACCCTGATACCGGCAGAACCGTGGCTGTTCGACTACTATGGCCGTAGCGGTTATGCCCCCGTATTCCGCTATGCCGAAGAGACCTTTATCGCTTCCGGTACACCGACAGCCGATACGGGCCTTACTTTGGAAATGTCTGCCGAATATACTGAAAAAAGATATGAATATCTCGACCGGAAATTGCGGGAGCGCCCTTGCTGCATCCAGCATACGGAAGAGGATTTCCAGGTTATTATTGCCGATTTACAACTGGGGCAGGGCTTCGTTTGCACATTGAGCAATGGGGAGGAAATCACGGCTTTGGCCATTACCTATCCGATAGGGAAAGCCAACTGGCGCATTGGAGAAATCGTGTCGGATACTCCCGCAACAAAAACTTTACTGCTTCAACATATCTGCCAAAGCTTGAATCTCCCGTCCATCCGGGTTCTCACTCCTCCCGCTACCGGTGAAAGCCAACTTTTGGGCATGGCACGCATCATCAATGCCAAAACCATGCTGCAACTCTATGCTACGGCCCATCCGGAACTGGAACTCAGCATTCATCTCACCGATGAGCAGGTCAGTGCCAATAACGGCTACTACTACCTGAACAATGGTAAATATATGAATAGTGCCAAGCGTCTGCCGGGCAGCCACTTGGCACTTACAATCGGTGAACTCACCGAAAAAATATTTGCAACATCAAGCCCATATATGAGCCTGATGTTGAACTAGCATTACAATCCGCTGAAGTCGACTCCCTCAAATACCAGCGAAGGAATCTGCCATGAACGGTTCGGTTGAGGGTCATTGCCCACAGCAACCAAGGAATTCCATAAAGTAACCATGTTACCCGTCACATTCATTTCGTTGACGGGCTGTGTCAGCTTGCCGTCTTCAATAAGGAAACCCTCTATACCATAAGAGAAGTCACCGGTACTGCTATTGCTGTTACCGCCATTGAAGCCCGTAACCAAGATGCCTTGTTTAATATCTGCAACCAATCCGTTCAGGTCCTTATCGCCCGGTGTCAGAATTAGGCGTGAAGGCGTACTGATAGTAGGAGCTATATCCATCTTCTTACCATTGTAGGTATCGATGAAATAAGTTTTCAGCACGCCTTTGTCAAAAACAGTGCGGGGTTCGGTAGCCACACCCTCATTATCGAAATAGCGTGAACCGTTTGCACCGATAGCATGCGGCTCGTCACGCAACGTGAAGAGGTCGGAAGCCACTTTCGTATCCAGCTTATCCATCAGGAAGGAGTTCTTTTGTTGCAAAGCACTGCCATACAATGCACTTAGCATCGGACTGAGCAGGTTTCCCACATTCATAGGGTCAACCACCATTGTATATTTACCCGACTTTGCTTTCTTCTGTCCCAGCTTGCGCAATACGCGTTCCAATGCCTTGGCACCGATTCCCGTCTTCGTCAATTTATCATAGAACAGAGCCGAGTCGTACCAGTAATCCTGAGGGCGAGCTTCGCCTTCTCCCTTAATGGATACACTGGCTGAAACAGAGAACCAGGTACTCTTCGACTCGCCTTCAAATCCGTTGCTTATCAAACGATAGGAAGAACCCTCACCATCACTATAAGAAGAATCAACCGAAATGATACGCTCATCCTTGCCCAATACCTCCTCTGCAGCAGCACGTGCAATCGCCACTTTATCATCCGGGTTGACTTCATAGAGTTTCTTGTCAAAAAGCTGCAAGTCAGGCTTGCCTCCTTTATAGTAGCGTGCAGGGTCGGCCAGCATACGCGACTCATCCACCGCCAGATAGCGGGTAGACTCTATACCATTCGTGATAAGAGTTTCCAATTCTTTCTTATCCAGCCGATTGGTGGAAAAAGAGCCGAAACGTCCGTCCACATAAAGATTCAATCCCAAACCATTCTCCGTAGACTGCTGCAAACGGTCCATTTTGCCGTCACGCAGTTCAAAAGAAGAATTAGAATTTGTATATAGCACCAGTTTGGCTGCCTGGCAACCGTTCTTCAAGGCATATTCCATTGCCCATTGTGCCAATTTCTTATTGTCGTCTGTAATCATGTCTTTAATTGATAGTTGATAATTAACTTTCTCCTCCTACAGTCAGCTTGCTGACTAGTGCCGATGGCATACCGCAGGTAACGGGACAAGACTGACCGTCTTTACCACAGGTCCAAGTACCGTTGTCAATCTTATCGTTATTTGCCACCATCGTGATGTCAGCCAATGCTTTCGGACCATTACCGATGATATTTATATCCTTGACGGGCTGCGTCAACTTGCCATCCTCAATCAAGTAACCCGACTTCACAAAGAAGGTAAAGTCTCCGGCACCGATTTGCACCTGGCCATTGGTAAACTGGTCACAATAGATACCTTTCTTCACGGTGGAGATAATGTCCGCTTCCTTCATATTGCCGGCTTCCATATAAGTGGCACGCATACGGGGGATAGGAGTATTACGGAAAGTATCGCGACGTCCGTTTCCAGTAGGAGCCACCCCATAATGCTTGGCACTGATGCGGTCGTGCAGATAACTGGTCAGGATACCTTCCTTCACGATATAGGTTTTCTGGCCTTCCACACCCTCATCGTCGAAATTCACGGCTCCACGATTGAAAGCGATGGTACCGTCATCCACCACGTTGATATGCTCATCGCACACCTTCTTTCCCAAAAGGTCGCAGAAAATGGAAGTACGTTTACGGTTGAAGTCAGCCTCAAAAGCATGTCCTATGGCTTCGTGCAACAAGATACCCGAACCGCCAGCCCCCATCACGACGGGCATTTCGCCACCTTTGGGTTTCACAGCCTTGAACAAGATAGCAGTCTTATCCACCGCCTCACGTGCAATAATATCCACGATGTCATCCGTCATGAATTCAAAACCCTTGCGGTAAGAACGACCGGCATAACCGTTCTCCATCTTTCCATTCTCTTCCATGATACAGACTGCCATAAAAGAAACCATCGGACGGTAGTCGTAGTAGCTCACGCCCTCGGAATTACAGAACAGCACGTGCGATGTACTGTCAGAAAGAGAAGCCTGCACCTTACGTACACGATTGTCCAAAGAGAAAATCTTTTCGTTCAGCTTTTCTAAATAAGGTATTTTTGCCTTGACACTCACGTCCTCCCAAGGTTCAGTGACGGCATAGCGGCTTTTGGTAATTGTCTTTTCCGTCAGTCCTACAGATTTTCCGGCCTTGCCCGAAGAGGCGATACGGGCAGCAGTACGTGCAGCACGCAGCATTTCTTCCATAGTTACCCCTTCCACATAAGCATACCCCGTCTGGTCGCCTGCCAATACGCGTACGCCCATACCGAAGTCAATGTTAGCTCCACAGTTGTTTACTTTGCCGTCCATCAGAACCACACTGTTGTTGAATGTGTGTTCAAAATAAAGGTCGGCATAATCGCCGCCTTTTTCCAGAGCGGCAGCCATCACTTTCTTCAAGTCAGCCTCCGTCACACCGAAGTGAACCATTGCCGAAGCTACGGCAGACTGATTATCTGCTCCTCCTAAAGCTCCGCGTACTGACGCAGGCATAGCCAACGAGGGTACTGCCAGCGAACCTAACATCGCCAGACTTCCCGTCCGTAAGAAATTTCGTCTATCCATCCTTTTCAGTTATTAGTTATAAGATATTGTTTTTTATATCATAGTTATATGACGTAAAAATAGGAGATTTTGTCACACCTTAGCTTTCCTTTGTTAACAAACTTTCCAATTCCTCTGCATTCAGACGCAGATAGAATTGTCCTTTGTAAGCCACTGAAATACCTCCGGTCTCCTCCGATACAATGATGGCATGCGCATCAGACACCTGGGAAATCCCCATGGCAGCACGATGCCTCAGCCCCAGTTCCTTAGGAATGTCCAGATTATGGGAAACAGGCAGGATACATCCCGCCGCTTTGATACGTTTCTTACTGATAACCATCGCTCCATCGTGCAACGGACTGTTCTTAAAGAAAATATTCTCAATCAGACGCCTGTTGACCGCAGCGTCTATACGGTCCCCGGTCTCTGTTACGAACTCCAGGGATGAGTTGTGCTGCAGGACTATTAGCGCCCCGGTGCGGGTGTCCGCCATCCTGCGGCAGGCCTGAGTGATCTCGTCCAGGGAGGTGGCCTGAATCTCCTTGTCGTTGCGTCCCAGCAACAGGCGGGTAAACAGGTTATTGCGGGACGACGAGAGGTACCTGCTCCCGATGTGCAGCAGCAAACGGCGTATCTCCGGCTGGAAAATGACGATCAGCGCAATCACTCCGACTCCGAGAATCTGGCCCAGAATCGAGGAGAGCAACTTCATGTTCAAGGCCTTCACCACCACCCATACCAGGTAGAACAGCAGTATGCCGGTGACGATATTGAACACCGATGTGCCGCGTATTATCCGCATCATCTGGTAGATCAGAAGACCTACCAGAATGATGTCGATAATATCTATGACCGATATGTTGATAAAGTCAAACATCCGGAGCTTGGTTCTTCATTACTTTACTTCCAGGACCTCGCCAGCGTCCTTGGCCACCACTTCTTTCCATTTATCGCTGTAGCCGGGCTGGTCGGGAGAGGCGGGAATACGGTCGGAATATCCGTTGTTGAGGAATGTCCCGTGTCCGTTCTCCTTCTTTATGTTGCCGTCCATATACTTGACGAGCAGGTAGATATCCAGTTCTTTCCAAGTATCGAACAGACTCTGGGCCTGAGCGATGCTGTAAGTGGTCAGGAAGTCGCGGGTAGCCGCGATGCTCTCCTCGGTGGGAGTCTCGCCAAGAATCTCCAGAGCAGCAGCGTCTATCTCCGGCTGCTCCTCTACGGCAGCATTCTCGCGGGCATCAATGACCTCGCGTACCTCCGGCTCAATACGGTCATAGAGCATATAGGCGAAATTGGCTATACGGTTGGTGACCCAGAACAGGGATGTCGGCGAATACTCTATAAGGCTTCCGTTGCCGACCTTGATGCACTGTGGTATCTCGTTGACACTGGTGTAAACAGGTGTCAGGCAGGAAGTGGCGGCATCGTCAGCGCCGAACCATATAACACCTCCGATCTCGTCAGGCAACCAGCTGCGGCTCTGACATACAATCCAGAACCCGGTCTGCTGGGTGGCGATGGCACGCTCGTTGAGATAGGTCTTGCCGTCATACTCAAACTCCATCGGCCTCCATCGGTAGGGAGTGTGATGTCCGCCGGCACCGGCGTCAACCCTCATGTCCATGGGACTGCCCTCATAGTGGTCACGCATCACGTCGGCCACCTCCTTAAAGCTGATCTTCTCAGCCGGCTTCACAAAGAGAGGCAGACGGTTGTCAGCATTGTAACCCATCGCAAAATCGAGATACTCCTCAGCGGGACGGCCGTCTATCATACCGTCACACAGAATGTTGTACGCAGCCCATACTCTGGACTCGCAGCCTCTCATGCCGCTGAAAGTGAGCGGAGCGTATGCGTCGCAGAAACTGAATTCCTCGTCAGCACCCTCGAAGTAACCCATCTCGCGGGCGAAATCCACCACGTCCTCCGAATACAGCCAGTTCTCGGGGTCATTGAAATCTATATTGGTGATACGGGCCTGGTTGGCATGGGCACAGATGTATCCGTCAGGAACACGCGCAGCCACCCAGACGATGCCCTTGCGGACATTGCGGCCCTTCCTGTCCAGCTTGCTGCCCTTTCCGATAAGCTCCATAATCCACACCTCGTTCTTGTCGGCTATCGAGAAAGACTCTCCGCTGGAGGCGTAACCGTACTCGTTAGCCAGATCCGCGATAATCTGTATGGCCTCGCGGGCTGTCCTGGCCCTCTGAAGAGTGATATAGATGAGCGAGCCGTAATCCATGATACCGTCAGGGTCATAAAGCTCGGGACGGCCTCCGTATGTGGTCTCGGTGATGATGAGCTGGTGCTCATTCATGTTGCCCACAGTCTGATAAGTCCGGCCTATCTGGGGTATCTGCCCGAGGAAACGGCCTGTGTCCCACTCGGTCACATTGAGCATGACACCCGGTTTGAAGAATCCCGCAGGAGTAAAATACAGTTCTCCGTAGAGCTGGTGCGAGTCAGCCGCATAAGTGACGAACACAGAGCCGTCCTTTGACGCTCCTTTGGTTACCAATACATTAGTACATGCAAGACCGCTCTGCACTGACATCATGACAAAAGCGGCGCATAGTGCTGATTTCAGGAATTTATTCATGTCGTTTATTCTGATTTTGTATAAATTTGCAAAATAAATTCAAAAGTAACACTTTTTAAATTCATATACAAAAAGATGACCCGAGACATTATCATCAAGCTGATGCTTACACTGGCCGTATTGACATCTACGACAGTGCTCCACGCTCAGAACGAGGAAGAAGAGAAAACCCCGGAAGACATGGCGACAGAGGAGGCCAACCGCCTCGAAAGGCTGCTGAAACTGGAGCCGCACCAGACATTCTTCATCGACTCCATACTGCAGCACGACATGAGGGCCATGCATGATGAGATAGAGGCCCTAAGGACCTCAGGGACACAGGAGTACACTGCCTACAAGCAAGTCCAGGACAGATGGGTGAACCAGATAGACAGCTCGTACAGAAAAATCCTGACGGAATACCAGTACATGATATACCGCCGGGACATCGGCAAGCTCAGCAAGGAGGAGCTGAAAGCCCTTAAAGCCATGGAGAAGGCCGAGAAAAAAGCCCGCAAGGCAGAAAGGGACTAAGCTCCGGAGGCAGACTGCTAAAGCTGTATATAACAGGGCCGACGGTCCTTATAGTAAACTTCATACTTAAGGCCGGCGGCCAGAGCGGTCTGACGGCACCAGTCAAAGCGGTCGGCTATACGCGTAATCTCATGTGCATCCGAGCCGAAGGACACGGCCTCGCCCCCGAGTTCCCGGAAACGTTTCAGGATATTGATATCCAGCTCCGGATGTCTTCCACGGTACAGCTGATAGGTCTTGGTGTTTATCTCCAAGGCCTTCCCGTTCTGCGCCAGGAATGTCAGGATTGAGTCCAGCACATCCGCAAAATCCGAATAGTATATCGTCACTTCCTTATAGTCCGGATAACGGACGATATAGTCGTAATGCCCGAGTATGTCAAAGTCCGGCATGACCCTTATAAGCCGGTCGAACTCCTCCAGATAGTGCCCGTACGCATACCGCCAGTCATAAGGCTTGTAGTAGTCCCCGAAATACGGGTCGTGGCCGTCTATCAGATGCAGGGAGGCTATCACGCAGTCAAACCTGTTGTCGGCTAGGATTCTCCGTATAGTCGGCATACTCTTGTCCTGCAGACCTATCTCCACTCCCTTGAGCAACTGGAAATCACCGTACTCTCCTCCTTTTCTGCCAAGACCCAGGAACTCCACGTCCCTGTCAATGGCCGCCTGTTGTGACGGCACGTCAAAAGTAAAGTCAGCCACCCCCGCCGGCGGATCGAAGTCCAGATGGTCAGTAAGGCACAGACCGGCCAGCCCTCTCTCATGCGCCGTCCTGACCGCATCCGCGATATCCATGCGGGAATCAGCGGAGAAATACGAATGGCTGTGGTTGTCGAACAATCCCCCTTTCATACTACCTTATCTCCTCCACGCTCCAGGCTCCGGTCTCAGAATTACGGACTACCAGCACACTGTTGCGCATAGGCTCCATCTCATCCGGCACCAGGATGTCGAAATCGACCATCACCGAATCCCTGCTCAGCTCGTACACCACGCCGGCCTGAGGCTCCAGCTCCGCAGCCAGCTCCAGAAACGCCGACTTTAGCGAGTCAGGCAGGGTCTCTATCTGCCTTGCGGATTCCTCCACCTTGGCACGAAGATCATCCCCGCACATCGCCGCAGCCTTGTCATACTCGGCCGCAAAATACGCTTTCACAAAGCTTTCCGCCATAGCTCCGGCTTCCCGTACCTGACGGTCAGCACAGCTCTGGACAGCGGCGCACACCACTGCCAGAGCCATTACTGTCAATACCTTTTTCATCGTCACTACCTGCTTTTATTCCAGTACCTCCACCCCGTCCAGGTCCAGAAGAACGAGCTGGTAAGTACTATTGAACTTAGTAAGTATTCCGGTAAGATTGCACCTGACACCCAGACCGGTAATGCCGCTCTCCGCCACTTCCGTATCCGCGAAAGAGGCATAACCGCTGGTACGGACCACGACAGTGGCATCATCCAGTCCGAAGTTCTGCTCTCCGTAAGCGGCCTCGCGCCCGGTGTACGGGTCATTGCTCACAGCCCACGTACTGAGCCCGTCAGGACTGCCCTGATAGGACACATTGCTCAGACGTACGTAACGGCACACCATATCATCGGTAAGCGTATCTATGTCGGTGGGAGGCAGGGGGTCTCCGAACTTGCCCCTGAATATCGTCTTGTCTATAAGTCCCTGCACGTCTATCCACGAGGTCTCGTACCTGTCCTCGTATGACCTGGCGCCCAACTGCACGCTGCCGCCGTAAGTTCCGAGATAAAGACCCTGCGGCTTTATATACAGAGTCTGTCCCAGCTTGTAGTCATTGTACAGGCCGGTCTTGCCTATCTTGACCTCGAGTCCTGCCGTACTGTCCTCGATATAAAGAGTCCTGTAGACATTGCCGCTGCGGTCAGAACTGATAATCTTGCCCTCAAGGACTATGGATGCATCGGTTATCTCGGTCGGAGAACCGGTGTACAGGGTCTTGAACTCAGCCAGCGTCATGGTAGGCTCCATATCCGCAAACTGATAAGGCTCAGGCTCGGTGAACTTCTGGCAGCCGGAAAGGGCCAGGCAGGCCAGCAGCAGGGATGCTGAATATTTTATAATATCTCTCATCATCGATTTTCGTTTTAGAATCTGAAATATACATTGATCATATAGTTGATGCCGTGCAGGTAGAAATACCTCGTATCAAACGGCTGATAGTACATGAACTCGCCTTGAGCGTCCTCTACGCGGGAAAGACGCATCTGCTCGTAACCGCCGGTCTTGATGTTGCGGCTGTTGAGGATATTGTTGATATTGGCGCTGACTCCAAGCAGATACTTGCCTCCGATGTACCATGACTTGCCGATGTTGGCATTGAGCAGGAAGGCGTGAGGGAACTGCTCCTGGGCCCGCATGTCATTGATAAGGGCCATGCCCTCCTCAGTGCTTGCGTCCATACCCTCCAGCGCATAGTCTGTACGGCGCAGGGGGTTCATGGAGATGTACATGCCGTCGAAGTAGTTAAGCTCGATACCGGCGAACAGATAGCCCGGGCCGGCCCATGTCAGGCCGATGGATGAGGCCAGATGAGGGGTACGCGCCACCTTGAATCCCTCCCAGTACACAGTCTGGTTCTCCAGGACTGTCCTGGCGCTGTTGTCCACAGTCTGGGTGAAATTGGGATTGGACGTGTACTCGTAGTTGCCCCAGCTTACCGCACCCTCCAATGCCAGACCGCCCCAGATGGGCACCTTGACTCCGGCCTCGATACCGTAATTGCGCTGGTCAATGCCGGTCATGGAGAAGTTGGTGAAAGCTCTCTGGATATCATCATAGAAGCTGATAAGGTCCGTCTGGTCGTTGATGGTAGTGTAGAACGCCGATACGCGGAGGGATATCCACGAGGTTTTCAGCATATAGTTGATGTCCGCGCTGAATATCTTCTCGGTCGTAAGGCCGTCCACCACGCTGTTACGCGTTCTCGGCGACAGGAATGCCTCCTCAAAATAGGGGGCCTGCGTCATGTAGCCGACATTGGCGTATATCATGTTCTGAGGTGAGAACTTGTAGTAAAGGCCCAGTTTAGCCTTGTATGTCAGGAAATTCAACTTTTCGGAATTGCCGAGAGAGTTGTCGGGGAAAAGGCCCTTGCGTACCAGACCCTCTCTCCAGAAAGTATTGTACCCCAGCTCCGCGCCGAGAGTGGCCTCGAAGCCGCCCACATTCAGGTCCCAGGCCGTCCACAGCCTGTGGTTGCGGATATGGGCATAATAGTCATAACCGTACTTGTCTCCCTCCTTTACCAGACGGTTGGGATTGTCCAGGTCATTCTGGTAAGCATCCTGATCCGAGCCGAAGTCCCTCTCGGCGAACTGGTCGATGTTGAGCCAGTAGTCACCGCCGAGCAGATCCTTGACTATCTTGTAGTACTCGGTACGGTTCCAGCGGAAGTTGTATCCGAGCGAGCCTTTCAGTATGGAGCCGAAACTCTTGGTCACCTGACCGGTGACGTTGATGTCGTTCTGGTCCGTGCGTCTCTCCTCCAGGATGTACTTGGAGCGTGAGGCATTGGTCACGTCTATGGCGGGGTTATAATCTATACCCTCGTCAAATGTACTGTTGCGGTTCACATCATATAGCCTGTCCCAGTTGATGTGCTGCACGTTGCTGTTGTATCTCCAGCCGTCCACGGCCCACGCGTATTTGTCGGGGTCATCGTCAAAATAGCTCGGCAGATAGCGGTAGTAGTCCGGACGGGGGTCGGGAGCATCGTACCAGTCGAGAGCCGAGTAGCCGTTGCGGCCGAAACGCCATGACACGCCGGCCGTCACTTTCAGGTCATCGAACGGAGTGTACTCGTAGTTGAACAGGAGCACCGGCTCATGGTTGTTCCTCACACGGGCGTTGCGGACCTTGCCGTTCTGATATCCCCAGTTGGAGTTGTAGTAGTTGCTGCCCATCAGGTCGTACACCTCCTGGGTAGAGGCGTTCTGCGCTCCGCGCTGTACGGGCGAGCCGAAAAGAGTCAGCGAGAAGCGGTGCTGGTCGTTCAGCCTCTTCTCAGCCGCCAGGAAATATGCAAAGGCATTGTAGTACACGCCTGTGATATAGTCGTTGCCGCCCAGACGCGTAGACACCGAGGCCGCAAACGCCCAGCCGTTGTCCATCAGGCCGGTGGAGTACGTGGCCATCAGGCGCAGACGGTAGGTGGAGCTGTTGGTCAGCACACTGAAGCGGTAACCCTTCGCCACCGACGAAGCATACGCGTTGACATTGGTAAGTCCGTTGATACCGCTCACGCCATAATCGGAAAGTGCCATTCCTCCTACAGCCTCCTTCTCTCTGGTAGCCTCATTCAGACCGCTGAACAGAGAATACGGAGTATAGCCGCTAAGAGCGTCGTTGAACTTTATGCCGTTGATATAGATATCGGACATACCGCTCTCATAGCCTCGGTTGAGAAAGCGCATCTGGCTGAAGCTGAATGAGGCGATGTTGTCAAACACATCCCTTGAGGCCGAAAGCACCGAAGGCACGTCCTCGTATCCCGAGCCGGACTCGTCCTCCACCTCAAAGTCCGCGAACATGTCATCGCTCATGAAGTCCGTCATAGGCACATCCGGTGTGATGGACACGTTCATGAGGTCATATACCTCTCCTCCGCTTACCCGCACACTGAGCTGGGTCTTCAAATATCCGGCGGCGGATATCTCCATATTGTACACTCCGTCCTCTATGCCGTCAAACTCAAACACTCCGTCGGCTCCGGTATACACGAACATCTCCTTGTCCGTGTAGAACAAGGTCACCTTGGCGTCTTTCACGGGCCGGGACAAGTCCCTGTCCATGACCGTACCCCTCACGCCTCCGGTCTGCGCCAGAGCAGGAAGGGCCGCCAGCATCAGCATAAACGCAACAATAGCTGTCTTGATTTTCATAAATTGTCTGTATTCTTCTATTTACCTATTACTATATATACCGGAAGATGGTCGCTGTATCCTCCGAGGAAAGAATTACCGCTGAACGAGCGAAGGGGATAGTTCTTGTAACGTCCTTTCTGCTGAATCATGTAGCTGCGCTTGAACACCCTGCCGTACAGGCCGTTCCGCTCCGATGGCCGGATGTGAAGAGAGCCGCTGCCCTCCTCCAGAAGATTGTAGTTGACAACTATATTGTCAAAGAGATTCCAGGCGTCCTGATAGCCGAGAGTGCCGTAGCCGGCCTTGTGCATGGCCCACATGGGATTGAAATACCCCCCCGGCTCCACCTCGGAGATTTTCTCCTTTGCGCCGAGCGTCTCGGAAAGGCTCTTGTTGTACGGGTCGTCGTTCATATCGCCCATTATCACTATCTTGATATCCGGGTACACGGTCTGAAGCGAGTCTGCATAGCGGCGTACTGTCTCCGCACAGCCTACCCTCAAAAACTCCGAGGCAGCCGAGCCGCCCCTGCGGGAAGACCAGTGATTGACGAAGAAACAGAACCTCTCACCCTCTATCGTGCCGCACACGGCAAGTATGTCACGGGTCTTGAAATCCGGAATCTCCGGTATCACCGGCTGGAAGACATCGCTCCATTCCAGCTTGAACACATCGGGGCGGAAAAGCAGCGCCACATCAATGCCCCTGGGTTCCGGCGAGTCATATTGTACAATCTGGTAACGCGCCGGGCGCAGCTTCTCCGAAGACACCAGGTCCTCAAGCACCCTGCGGTTCTCCACCTCCGACAGTCCGATAACCGCCGGATAGTTCTTATTGGCCGCAGCTATCCCGTACAGGACCTGCGATATATTGGCCAGTTTCTTGTCATACTTGGCCTGAGTCCACTCCTTGGGACCGTCAGGAGTGAACTCCTCGTCCCTGGTCGCGGGGTCGTCGTAGATGTCGAAGAAGTTCTCGACATTGTAGAATGTCACTATATAGCTTTTGTCCTCAGCCCTGAGGGTGAAGACAGCCAAAAGCAACACTGCGGTCAGAATCAATTTCCTCATCTTGTTGGTCTATCAAGTTAGAGTCCCCACCGCTCCGGCTCGCACTGGTTTTTCACAGACCGGGCCACGCTTTGGGGCAGATTGTTGAAAAATGTAAATCCTGTAATTGCCTCAACCTCGGAGACGGAGCACATGTCCGAAGCCGTCGGGTTGCTGCGGCTGTACTCCTCGTTGTCATAGACAAATGCCACGGAGTAATATGTAGAAGTCGAGATGTTGTAACTCAATACGGCCTTGAAATAACCGTCGGGGACTGCCACCGGATTGCCGGCATTGTCCTCTGTCCAGCGCTCAGGCTCTCCCGAATCAAATATCGGACCTGTCACCACATAGAGCGTGTCACAGACACTGACAAAACCCCTGACCCTGTTCTCCAGATTGGCCCACAACCCCTGGTTGAAACGGGATACCTGAGCCGTCATGTTGGTATAGTAGAAAGTCTGACGGTTCATGGCCGTGTTGGCGTTGCGGGAGCCGGAGGGTATCTGATGCCCCCGGTCGAAGCCTCTCTCGGGCCAGCCGTGATTGAGCAGCGGCTCATACTCGTCCGGTATCTTGGGGTCATATCCCCATGCGTCCGTTCGCCCGCTGCCTATATAGTCGCCGCACAGCGGGTATGCCACCCATAAGGCAATCCTCCCGGCCGCATCATACAGCATGGAGTAATTGCGTTTCTGCTGTCCGTCCACCTCCGCTGTATGGTATATGAATGCCCTGCCCTCCTCATCTTCCACTGCAGGAAGCTCCATCCAGCCTGACTGATACGGATCGGACTCCAGACCAGGCCACGGGTCATCGGGATCCGGGTCCGGCTCATCTCCGCCGGAAGCGTTCGGATCTCCAGTCTGTACAAGAGTCACTGTCACCAATTCGCCGTCCGAGAAACTCACATTCAGGGCCACCTCCCTCGACTCACCGCTCCCGTTGGCAGAATAAGTCAGCATTACATTGTTGACAATGCCGCTGCCGGACTCTGGCGACACCTTGGCCCAGCCGTCCTGCGTTCCGTCATAACTGAGCGATATGCTCCAGTCCACCGAGGACTCTATCGTCACAAACTGACCCGTATGGTCATACGCGACAGTATCGCGGGACAGCCTCACCGCCTTCTCCCCCATGACCTCACGCCCCTCATCCTCGGTACATGAAGACAATAATACTGCCGGCAGCATCACTGCCAGCAGTATCACAATCCTCAAAACTTTATGCTTATGAAACATCTAACAGGTCTGATTAAAGAGTACCGAGACCCGATACATCATTCTTCTCCAGCGTATCCCATTCATCAACATTATACGTTGCCGACGGTGCTGTCACAGACGATTTACGTCTGAGTGTAACATCCTTTCCGAAATCCACATCCCCAAACACTCCTAACAGATCCACTACTTCTCCGTTGCATATCAATGCGACAGGATCATCTCCGTTAAAGTTAAGAACCTGGCTGCTAGTAGCCTCAGCAGTAACACCTTCCGGCAATGTAAGTTCTGATGTATTTATTCGGAATACCTTTACAGCCTTTGAAGCGAGTGTTCCACTAAGTGCCATATCATCAAAGTTGTCCTCGGCACCGTTCACATACTTTCTCAGAGTATAAGCAGCAAGGTCTATCTCGCTGTCTGAGATATTAGCAATCTCTAAATACTTATTATTACCACTGCCCTCAACATACTCGGAAATGATAAGGGCTGTAGGGTCTCCCGTAGGAACCTCAGGCTCTTCACCCTCTTCATGGGAGATGTAGTATGCAGGAGGAGTTCCGCCGGCCTGAGCCTCTCCGTTATGTTCGGCACGAAGTGTTGCAATGGTAACAATATCACCCTCACTCAGTCCGATGGACTCAAACGAATGGTCATTACTTTCCTGCTTTGTACTGGTAAGACCATACACTCTAACCTGATTACCGGCATCATCCCTTATCCAGAAATTGCCGAAGCTGGTATTATAGATGTCGTACACTTCTCCTGTGAGCTGATACCACACTCCGTCACCCGGCTCAGCTGCAAGGAACTCTGCGATAGTTGCCACCTTCAAGTCTCCAGGCTCATCAGGATCCGGGTCCTCACCGCCGCCATCTTTATGTGAGATATAATAAGCAGGACCTCCTATCTGAGGCTCATCCTTGTACTCATCTCTGGTTCCGGCAAGCGTAAGTATATCACCAGCCTTCAGACCAAGTTCAGGGAAAGACTGATCATTCTTACCATCAGCCCGCCATTCACTTGTAAGACCGTACACATAGATGGAGCCAGTCTCATCCGTAATAGTGAAGTTACCATAATCCGAAGCCTCGATATTGGAGATGGTTCCAGTAATCTCATACCACACTGAACCGCTCACAGAAGCTGCAAGCACCTCTGCAATAGTAGCTTTAGTAGGCTGAGGACGTTCAAATCCTGAATTATCGAAACGCTCTCCAGTTAATTCAGCATAATCATCTGTTGAGGTAATGCTTATCTGATAGTCACCACCATGAACAGCTGCTATACCTTTAAGTGTTCCGCTACCCTCCGGTACGGGCTGATCACCGAAAGTAGAATATGCGGATGAAAACAGCAAAAATCTAACTCCTGTTCTTGAAATGAAATTGATAGAAGTGTGCCTGTCTTTACCTTCGCCATCCTGAGTTACGAATGTCTTACCGAGGTCTGAATCCACAACCTGCACATCTGTCACTGCCACATATTGAGATTCATACTCACCTGTTACCAGTTCTGATGCCGATATGGTCTTGGGCTCAACCTGAGAACCAGTGGTAATCTTAGTGATTCTATCCATCGGCACGGCATTTATCTGAAGAGAGCCATTGTCGAAACGCTGAAGTACTAAACCGTTGACTTTGACCTCTATGCGATCTCCCAACGCCAGTTCCTTATTGTTCTCAGCAAGGAACAGAACAATACCGGCGGTCTCGTCCTGAATAACCACAGATTTCGGTGATGTTGCGTTGTTGAGTCCACCGCTTTCAGAGTGACGATAGTTGCTGATTACCGTACCGCAGATAGTCCAGTCCTCAGAGATAGTGACATTCTCACCCTGATAAAGTGCTCTAACATCCTCTATCGCGTCATATTCCTTGGCGACTTCACCTTTCTGGAATACAGAAACTGTCGCGCTTAACGCTCCGGCATTGAATGTTACACTTGCAGATCTGTCCTCAGCAGAATTGGCTAGCACAGAAAGCACCACCTCCACAGAATCATTGGATGCGCTGCCGGAAGCCGGAGAAACTACAAGCCATGGCTCTTCCACTTCCTCTGTAAAAGTAATATCCGCTTTCCAGTCGCGGCTGGAAAGGATTTTGACAGTCTGCTGTCCCTCTGCCTCTGAGAAATTGACAGAGGAGGTGTTGACACCAATGTTGGGAACACCAAAATCCTCTTTTTCGTCTTTCTTGCAGGAAGCGATTGCAGCAAGAATCATGACCGCACCTGCGAGTTTCATCAAAATCTTTAACATACCTGAAAAATTTTTATAAAAGATTAACTTAACGTTCTTTTACCTTTTTGGCGCAAATATATAACTTTTTACAAATACATAATTTTAAATTTTCGTTACAATCTTTTTTATAGCATTTTTCCTCATATTTCCAGCACCTTCCATGAGTACACAAGCCCTTCTTCCGGGGAAAGTGCCGGGTTTTTCCGCGAAAACGGTTCACTTTCCCCCGTGGCATGAGACTTCTGAGGAGGTCCAGCAGGGCATGCTTGGGGAAGTGCTTAGTATACAGGCACTCTGAAAAAGAGCATCTGCTGGACTTGGGGTGAAATGGCGTTTTTATGGCTAA
>ENA-OOWN01000325-OOWN01000325.1-human-gut-metagenome-genome-assembly--contig:-NODE-325-length-42066-cov-25.685987_pt1 | contig 42066 bp, 39 predicted proteins | sample MGYA00241406_ERZ501319 | MGnify/ENA primary metagenome ERZ501319 (study PRJEB25962, sample SAMEA2042734) | human gut metagenome | biome: human gut; feature: human-associated habitat; material: faeces... | reverse complement strand
CAGATGTTTGCCGCCAGCTTCTTTCAGATTCCACCTCGCAGTGGACACCCTTGCTCTTGGCTATACGATTCCCGCTATTAGGGTTCGTTAGGGACTTGCACCCATTAGAATAAGCTCATGCCGAGCATACAAGACGCAAACGCCCCGTTGCAATGAGCAACGGGGCGTTTGCGTCATATATCCGGAACACGGCTTATCGCACCTTCAACTTCCCTTCTATCACCTTCCGACCTTTTCGAGTAACAAACGATCTGACGTCCTCATAGTTGACAGACACATCATACGTAATGTCCTGACTGCTTGTCCGGCAGTGTACCCGTAAGATCATTTTCTCTCCATCGGGCCACGCTGCATCTATATTAGCCCATTGTAGGTCACTGTAAGTATCATCATCCAACGGTGCGAAAAGCTTATCGTAAAAGCCGTCGGTGACATAACCACTCTGCAAGAAATAGAGCCGCACCATTGATATATCAGCAAAGAGCTGATTCTGACGAAGATCATAGGTGACGACATGACTCGTAAAGGCAGCCTTTCGGCTTGAAAGACTACCGGGCTCTACAGTGGACTTTACCTCGAAGACAGCATAAGTGTGAGGTTTGTAAGAACGGAGTATCACCTGATAGGTGGCATAGCAAAAGCGATGGTCGTCGGGAATGGTGTCCAACAATCCGCTGACAGGCTCGCCATAGCCTGTTGCCAAAGCCCGTATAACGGTGTCGGCCGTCGTACCTACCGTTCCCAGCGTTCTGGAAAGATATTGTCGGAGTGGCAGACAATCATTACCATCAATGCTGTCAGGCCAATCAAGACTAACATCAACGACGTTCATCTCCAATCCATCATGCATCAGCACATGATACTTATAATTGTGTACCTGGAACTTCGTCGTATCAATCTGTGCCTCAACCTGCAACACATAGAAAAGAGGGCACAGGGCAAAAAGAAGAAAGAGAATCTTTTTCATAGATATATACCTTATATAATAGCATAAAGGCGGATGCCAAAAGCAACCGCCTTTGAAATATTATCTCAGGTCTAGTTCCACAGGACAATGGTCGGAACCATAGATCTCGGTATGGATCTTCGCGTCCTCCAACCTGTCGCGCAACCGGTCGGAAATGAGAAAGTAGTCTATACGCCACCCCGCATTCTTCTCACGGGCACGGAAACGATAAGACCACCAGCTGTAAGTCACCTGCTCAGGATACTTATAACGAAACGTATCAGTGAAACCGGCAGCAAGCAACTGCGTCATCTTCTCCCGTTCCTCATCAGTGAAACCGGCATTCTTACGATTGGTCTTTGGATTCTTGAGGTCGATCTCCTCGTGAGCCACATTCATGTCACCACATACAATGACCGGTTTCATGGCGTCAAGACGCTGAAGATAGGTACGAAAATCATCCTCCCATGTCATACGATAGTCAAGACGCCGCAACTGATCCTGCGAATTCGGGGTATAGACAGTTACTAAATAGAAATCGTCCATCTCCAAGGTAATAACGCGGCCCTCATGGTCATGCTCCTCAATACCCAGTCCATAAGAAACGTTAAGGGGCTTATGACGGGTAAAGATTGCCGTACCGGAATAGCCTTTCTTCTCAGCATAGTTCCAATATGCATCATACCCGGGCAAATTGATATCGAGCTGCCCCGCCTGCATCTTCGTTTCTTGCAGACAAAAGAAATCGGCATCAAGCTGAGTGAACGATTCCTCGAATCCCTTACCCACACACGCCCGAAGACCGTTGACATTCCAGGAGATAAACTTCATAGACTGATTATTTATTTTTATTTCTTACCGACAATAGCAATAGGAGCCTTGATCTGATACTCATTCTCGTTCACCTTGATACTCTCCACCAAGATATAACCAGACACCTGGTTGTTGAAAGTCATCATAATCGGGGTATATGAAGAATTCAAGAAGATAAGGTTCTGATCATTGAGTAACTTCACTGTAATCGTATTGTTATTGCCATCCCGACCTGTCAGAGTAGTACCGAAATCCATGTAATACATGTAAGCGTTCTGCTCTACATAGTTCTTGTACTGCTGATCATACATAGAAACCTTACCGATAAGCGGCAGATTAGGACAGTTCTTCACGATCGTAGAGTCGGCCTTGGTAAAAGAGGCAAGGATGCTGACAGGGAAAGATGTGGTGATATTAGCAGAAGTGATAGTATCGGTATCGTGGATGGCTGTCAGCGAGAAGTAAGTAGAAAGAGAATCCTGTGCTACTTTGTAAATAGAAGATGTATCATACTTGAAATAATAGAACTTACCAGAATAGCCTCCCTCTGCCTTTAAGATCGCAGTCTGTTTCTGCGTATCAGTCAACTTCACATAGACAGGCTCGTCATCATCATTCAGACAAGAAGTGAGTGATACGGTCGTAAATGCTACCACAAGCAGCAAAAATAATTTTGAAATCTTTTTCATTGCTATATTTAAATTATTGAATTGTTAAACCACATATATAATGCGGTTTCCCTAATTCCCTTGCACCAAAGGAAGAAAAAAAATCAGATACGTTTGCTTTCTCCCCTCAGCAAGCTCATAAACTCCTGTCGGGTGTTAAGCGAATTAAACACACCACTGTAGTCACTGGTAGTTGTGATAGAGTTCTGTTTCTCTACGCCTCTCATCATCATACAGAGATGACGTGCTTCTATCACAACCATAACACCCTGAGGATGCAGTGTGTCCTGTATGCAATCCTTAATCTGCTGCGTGAGCCGTTCCTGTACCTGCAAGCGATGGGAAAATATGTCGACCACACGTGCGATCTTACTCAGACCGGTGATATATCCGTTGGGAATATAAGCGACATGCACCTTTCCAAAGAACGGAAGCATGTGATGCTCGCACATGGAATAGAAGTCAATGTCCTTCACGATCACCATCTGATTGTATTTCTCCTCAAAAAGGGCATCGGTAAGTACTTTATGAGGGTCCTGCGTGTATCCGCGTGTGAGGATCTGCATTGCCTTGGCCACACGCATCGGTGTCTTTACCAAGCCCTCTCGTTCAGGATCCTCACCCAGGAGTTGAAGAATGTTCTTATAATGTGAAGCGAGCTCATCGAGTCCCGGTCTGAAATCTGTCTCTGGATTCATAATTTAATAATGTATGTTTATGAGTAGATAAATGGGAGTGCTTACTGTTAATCCTGCACTGTTATTTTACCCTGTACAATCGTTGCCCCTTTATATCCCATGGCCCTCACGGCCTTAAGCATCCGATTGGCCTGCTCATAACTGCGGAAATTGCCTACTCTACAAATCCACCGCGGCGAATAGAAATGAACGTATACGGGCTGGTCGGGAAATTTCATCTTGATGGCATTGCCTATCTGTTGCGCCCGTTGTCTGTCGGCCCTTGAATTGCCACCGGCGAAAGCCTGTACGCGGTAGCCTCTCACCTTGCGAGAACCGCGCATCACTTTCTTACGCATGTCGATAGTGGGGATGCTCATCTCATTATCGGCCTCACACTCTGCCTCAGCCCGTTTCTCAGCAGCCTCATGACGCCGTTCCGCCACTTCCTCATCGGTACGGCGAACAGAGTCACGCTTGCCGGAAGCCAGCTCAGTCTGTGACTTATGCGAAGATTGTGGATTATGAACAGATTGTGAATTATGAGAAGAGGGAGCAGACTGGGATTTATGTGCCGTGTCGTCTGTCGTTTTCTGCCGGCTCGTCTCTGCCGTCTTACCGTTCACCAGATCGTCGATAGCCTGGCTCTGTGTGATAGTCACGGTCCCCATACCGCTCCGCTTCTGCTGCACGTGATCGGTATAGCTTTGGGCACCGGCCGTCATCGAGAAGCTGAGTGCTACAATAAATAAGGTGAAACTTTTTCTCATCTCAAAGTTTGATTTATAAACATTACAGAGTTACAGTGTCATATGCCTATTGTAACTCATGCAGGCCGACACCATCAGTGTCTACCTTCAGTTTTACTGAGCATTGACCCTGTAACTCTGATATTGATTGATTAATTACTTCTTCCAAGCGTCAATGATGCCCTTGAAGTCAGCGCACTTCAGAGAAGCGCCACCGATGAGACCACCGTCGATGTCAGGCTTTGCGAACAGCTCAGCAGCATTGCTGGGCTTGCAGCTACCGCCATAGAGAATCGTGGTGTCCTCAGCAGCCTGCTCACCGTACTTCTCGGCAACGAGTGAACGGATGTAGGCCAGCATCTCCTCAGCCTGGTCAGAGGTAGCGGTCTTGCCGGTACCGATAGCCCAAATCGGCTCGTAAGCCAGAACGATGTTGCTCCACTGCTCAGCAGTCAGATGGAATACGCTTCCCTCCAGCTCAGCCTTTACGACCTCGTTCTGCTTGTTGGCCTCACGCTCCTCGAGAGTCTCACCGCAGCAGAAGATCACCTTCAGGCCATTGGCCAGTGCCAGGTCAACCTTCTCCTTCAGGATCTCGGCTGTCTCGTGATAGTACTGACGACGCTCAGAGTGGCCCAGGATCACATACTGTGCACCGGTAGACTTCACCATAGCGGCGCTCACCTCACCCGTGTAGGCACCCTTCTCTTTGTCAGCGCAGTTCTCAGCACCCAAAGCAACAACGTTTTGATCCAGCACCTCAGCCACCTTTGCCAGATGGATGAAAGGAGTGCAGATGATCACACCACAGTTAGGCTTGTCAGCTACCAGTGCATCGTTGATTTCCTTTGCCAGGGCAACGCCCTCCTGCAGGTTCTCGTTCATTTTCCAGTTACCTGCTACAATTTTCTTTCTCATTTTTGTTTACCTTTTTTGGTTGAAATATTATTGAAAGTCTTATGTTCTATTTTCTGAATCCGTTCCCGCTGCTGATGCATCTTCCCACGTACATATCTCGACCATGACCACATACGGTCGGCAAGGATAAGCAGGAAGAGTGGCACCAGGAAAAGTAATACGACAAGCACCACCATCTTCTTATTACTACCAGACGGCATCTGCCCTATCTCCAGCTGTGACATCGGACCATTGAGCTTATCAGCACTAGGCAGATCGTTGTGTCCCCACTTTCCGATGATCGTTCCGTCTTTCAACAGCAGCAAGCCGGGGTTACTGCGTATAATCGTCTTCAACGTGGTCTCATCGGTCATACAGAAAGGATATTCCGCCCCAGTGAGATCTTGCCAATGACGGATGCCCGTGGAATCACTGGCTGTGAGACAATAGAAAGGTATGCTCTGTTGCCGTGCATACTCATGGACCATATCAATATCTCCGAACTGTGAGTCATCGGCCTGCTCCAAATGGGGGGCGATAAGCAAGAAGGTATAGCCATGGTGCTTCAGTACCTGTTCGGTAATATCCTCACCCTCCTGCGTTGTGATGGAAAAATCATGGATGGGAGGCACATAACCTTCCTTAGTCTGTATGGTCTTAGAATCGATGAAGGTCCACGTAGAATCTGGATAGTTGTCGAGGGTAAACTCCTTGCGCTGCCCATTCTTCTCAAGGATGAAAGTGGTTTCAAACTCCGGTTGCTCGGCTCCTTCAGGCATCTCCATGCCCTTCTCGATATTGGCACCGATATGATATGGACGGAAATCGAAGATCGGCAAGTGGTAAAGGCAATGAAGACTCAGCAGCAGAACAAAAACGACCGTGAAATTGAATGCTATCCACTGATTATTTCTCGAGATAAAACGATATTGGAGCAACGGCCGCCATGTCACAATAATGCCACAAGCCAACAGTACGATATTCTTCATCAGAGACTCCATGTTGGTTAGATGCACGGCGTCTCCAAAACACCCACAGTCCTTCACCGGATCGGCTATGACAAGCCACAAGGTGACAAGCGTCATACAGCCCATAAAGAACAACGACAAATGAGCCGTCAGACGGCGGCGGATGGCACAAAGTAGCAGAACACCAATGACGAACTCAAAAGCCGAGAGCAAAACACTCACACAAAGTGTCACCCAATCGGGTACAAATGCCGCCAAGTCAACAGCCGCAAGATAATCCTGCAACTTATATTGAGTGCCTAATGGGTCGACAGCCTTAACAAACCCAGAGAAGATAAAAGCCAATCCAAGCACGAAACGACACAGATTGACCACGACGCGCACCCATACGGGGGCATCTGCCATCTTCACGCTATGACCTTCCGCCGCAGGCTCACCTACCGGAACATCCTGTATGATCTTCTCTGTCTGATTTCCTTCGCTTGTCATCTTAATTAGTTTATCACTCGCTTTGTTGCACTACCGTTTTCAACTTGATACAACCGAAGACAGCATAGTTGATGATATCTTCATAATTGGCAGCGATGCCCTCAGAAACGAGTGTCTGACCATTCAGATCCTCAATTTCCTTTACCCGCTGCAATTTTGTGAGAATAAAATCAGTGTAAGAGGTGGTACGCATCTCACGCCATGCCTCTCCATAATCGTGATTCTTGGCAAGCATGAGCTGAAGAGCCTCATCGGCATACCGTTCATAGAGCGACATTGCCTCTCCATTGCTTACATCCACCTTATCAGCATAGCCTCGTTCAAGCTGGATCAGCCCAACGATGCCATAGTTGACCAACGCCATATATTCAGGGCGGATGCCTTCGTGTACTCTTGCCTCCCCTGTAGTCTCCAACGTACGGATACGCTTGGCCTTGATATAGAGCTGATCAGTGAGTGACGACGGACGCAGGATACGCCACGAAGCTCCATAATCATGCAGTTTCTTCTCAAACAGCGTCCGACATTCGGTCATCACACCCTTAAACTCTTGTTCAGTTTTTGTCTCTGACATAGCGATTGCAAAGTTAGTCATTTTTCAGCGCATTACCGCCTGTTAGAACTTAAAAATTACTTATTATTTTCGGGTACAGAAGATGCATCTGTTTCACTCTGCCGACGATGAATCACACGCACCGTTCCACAGAGGGCGTCGTAACGTACCTGCAGGGAATCACGCCGATAGCGCAGCCAATTGCGCTCGCCAATGGTCCGGGCAGTGTCAATTTGCGCTATCGTAGCCTGCAGGGCCGAGTCGGTGCGTCCAATATCCTGCTGAGTCATCAGCAACGAAGCCTCCTGCCATATCTTCAAAGCCCGCCGGCGACTCTCGATAGCCTTCGGATGGTCACGACGCAAACGGGTGATGGCTGCCAGCGTAGCCGGATAATTACGTGCTGCCATCAGTGAATCGATCTCACTCATCAAAGGACGGGCCTTATCATCCTCGCTTTCCGTGCAAGCAGCAGGCACAAGGAGCAGCAGCGCGACCAGAGGTATTAATATTCGTTTCATGTGTGCAAAAGTACAAAAAAGAAGTGAGACTAGCCGTGTTCATTTTCATAATAAATCCTTAATACACAATTGACACAAGCAAATTTTACCTTTATTGCGCTCTTAATAACATCACGAGCCAAAAACTCAAGAAAACCTCCTTCTAAAATCCCAGCCACATTAAGCCGAAGATTTTTGACCATTTGTTGCCCCAACGTCTTCTTTCACTTCCCGAGCAAGCCGTCGGTCACATTTCGCCTCAAAACTGACTTCACACCTCCGATAAAAGTAACAGACCGGACACCTGTTCAACAGTATCAGATTTTCTAAGCTTCTAATGGCAAGCCGGATTGGGAGACATCAATTCTGTCAATATAAATCAACGCGTAATCCAAACTGTCGAATGACATAAATCACGTTTTCGCATCTGGTCGAATATTATTTTTGTAGTTAGTGGGGTTTATTACATAAAAAGTTTGTAACTTTGCGCCATAACTGTATCAACGTACAAAAAGATTATGGCTGAAACTAAGAAAATCAAGACCGCATTGATCTCGGTCTTCCACAAAGATGGTCTCGAAGACATTTTGAAGAAACTCCATGAGGAAGGCGTCCGTCTGCTGAGCACGGGTGGCACCCAACAGTTTATCGAGTCTCTGGGGTATCCCTGTGACAAGGTAGAAGACGTGACTACCTATCCCTCTATTCTCGGTGGCCGCGTGAAGACGCTCCACCCTAAGATCTTCGGAGGTATTCTGGCCCGTCGCGACAACGAGGGCGACCAGAAGCAGATGGCCCAATATGAGATTCCTGCTATCGATCTGGTGATCGTAGACCTTTATCCTTTTGAGCAGACTGTTGCCAGCGGAGCGTCCGAGCAGGATATCATCGAAAAAATCGATATCGGTGGCATCTCCCTCATCCGTGCAGCTGCCAAGAACTTCAAGGACGTTGTGATCGTACCTAGCAAGGCAGAGTATCCCGTTTTGCTGGAACTTCTCAACAAGAAAGGTGCCGAGACAGATCTTGAGGACCGTCGTCTGCTGGCCACACGCGCCTTTGGCGTGAGCAGCCACTATGACACTGCCATCCATGCCTGGTTTGCCAAATAAGCCATCAAGAGTGGACCGGTAAGTCAATGAGCTGACAAGATTAATAAAATAAATAAAAAAGGTAAGCGTTAGTAAGAGAAGAGAGAATAGTGACTTTCTGATGAGCCGATCACCGGCTCGTCAGCTCACTGACTCACCGGCTTACTAACTAAAAGGAAAACTGTAAATGGGATTTTTTTCGTTTATTCAGGAAATTGCAATGGACCTGGGTACGGCCAATACTATTATTATCAGTGATGATAAGATCGTGGTGGACGAGCCCTCTGTTGTAGCCCTTGACCGTCGTACCGACAAGATGATAGCCGTAGGTGCGAAGGCCAAAATGATGTATGAAAAAACGCACGACAACATACGCACTATCCGTCCACTTCACGACGGTGTGATTGCCGATTTCTCAGCCTGCGAACAGATGATGCGCGGTCTGATCAAGATGGTGCATACAGGCTCACGCCTATTTTCACCCTCCTTACGTATGGTGATCGGTGTCCCTTCAGGCTCTACAGAAGTTGAGCTGCGCGCCGTTCGTGACTCGGCAGAGCATGCCGATGGCCGTGACGTGTATCTGATCTTCGAGCCTATGGCTGCCGCTATCGGTATCGGTATCGATGTGGAAGCTCCTGAGGGCAACATGATCGTCGACATTGGTGGCGGTTCGACAGAGATCGCTGTGATTTCTCTCGGCGGCATCGTGTCAAACAACTCCATCCGTACTGCCGGTGATGATCTGACAGCCGACATTCAGGAATATATGAGCCGTCAGCACAATGTGAAAGTGAGTGAGCGTATGGCAGAGCGTATCAAGATCCATGTGGGCTCCGCCCTCACAGATCTGGGTGACGAGGCACCCGAAGACTATATCGTGCATGGCCCTAACCGTATCACAGCCCTGCCTATGGAGGTGCCCGTATGCTATCAAGAGATTGCCCATTGTCTCGACAAGACTGTGGCCAAGATCGAGAATGCCGTGCTCTCCGCCCTTGAGGCCACACCTCCTGAGCTGTATGCCGACATCGTGAAAAATGGTATCTGGCTTACCGGCGGTGGCGCACTCCTCCGCGGTTTGGACAAGCGACTGACCGACAAGATCAACATACCCTTCCACATTGCCGACGATCCTCTCCACTCTGTTGCTAAGGGTGCCGGTGTGGCGCTGAAGAATGTCAACCGCTTCTCATTCCTGATGAGATAATGCGCAATTTACTTGAGTTCCTCACACGGTACAATCACTGGTTCGTCTTTGTTCTACTGGAAATCTTCTCACTGGTGCTGTTGTTCCAATACAACAGCTACCAGAATAGCGTGTGGTTCTCCTCAGCCAATGCCGTATCCGGTCAATTATTGGCATGGGATAACGATGTAAAATCGTTCTTCGCGCTCTCAAAGGTGAACCAGGAACTCACACAGCGTAATGTCTATCTGGAGCAACAGGTAAAACAGCTCTCTACGCAGCTCACCGAGGCTACGAAAGACTCGGGATGGGTAAAGCGCGGTCAACTGTCCCTGCTGCAAGGCTATCGCCTCATCCCCGCCACCGTGGTCAGCAACTCCATCAACAAGATAGACAACCTGATCACGATCAACAAGGGTGAGGCCGATGGCGTCCGTCCTGACATGGGCGTCGTGAGCGGTACGGGTGTGGTAGGCATCGTCTACCTCACATCAGCTCATTATGCCGTCGTGATCCCTGTCATCAACTCACAGTCGAGCATTAGCTGTACGATCCGCCGCCGCGGCTATCTGGGCTACCTGCACTGGACAGGCGGTGACCCACGGATGGCCTACGTAGAGGATGTGCCGCGTCATGCGCGCTTCGCGCTCTACGACTGGGTAGAGACGTCAGGCTATAGCTCCGTATTCCCACCGGGCATCACCGTGGGACGCATCCGTCATGTGTACAACTCCGCCGACGGACTGTCGTACCGACTGAAGATCATCCTGTCGACTGACTTCAGTAACCTGCGTAATGTCTGCGTCGTCGACAACACTGCCATGAAGGAGCGCATGCAGCTGATGGAGGCTGCCGAAGATTCCATTAAGGTAAAAGAAGAGGAGAACTAAACTGTAGTACGTAGCGATGAACCTTAATTTCTTACAACGGGCAGCACTCTTTCTGGTGCTTCTTTTGGTACAGGCACTCATTCTCAACCATATCCACCTGCTGGGATATGCCACGCCACTGCTCTACATCTATTTCGTCATCAGCTTCAAGCGTGGCTATCCCAAGTGGGGCATCCTGTTGTGGAGCTTCTGTCTGGGGCTAAGCGTCGACATCTTCTCCAACACACCAGGACTGGCAGCCGCCACCATGACCCTCGTGGGACTGATACAGCCCTACCTGCTAGAACTGTTTGTCAACCGTGACGATGCCGAAGATTATCAACCGGCCATCGCCACGATGGGCCTGCGCAGCTACTCCTTCTTTGCATCGATGCTCACGTTGGCCTATTGCCTCATATTCTTCACCCTTGAGGCTTTTTCCTTTTTCAACTGGCTCGACTGGATCCTTAATATCGTAGCCAGCGCCATCCTCTCGATCATCCTTATATTGGTGATCGACAATCTGAGGAAATAACACGGAATGAAAGATTTTGATCTGGAACATAGAAAACTGGTAATTGGAGGCGTGGCCGTCACCATCGTCCTCCTTTACATCATACGCCTCTTCACGCTACAGCTCGTGAGCGATGACTACCGCAAGAGTGCCGACTCCAACGCCTTCCTCATGAAGGTGGAGTATCCTTCGCGTGGCCTCATCCGCGACCGTAACGGCCACCTGTTGGTGTACAACCAGCCGGCCTACGACATTATGGTGGTGATGAACGAGGAGAAGGGACGCATTGACACCATGGAATTCTGCCAGACCCTCGGCATAACGAAGGAATGGTTCATCAAACGCATGAACGACATCAAGGACCGGACGAAGAATCCCGGCTACTCCCGGTTCACCCAACAGCTTTTCATGAGCCAGGTAGATCAGAAGATATACAGCGTCTTCCAGGAAAAGATGTTCCGTTTCCCCGGTTTCTACATTCAGAAACGCAGCGTCCGCCAATACAACTATCCCTATGCCGCCCACGTGCTCGGCAATGTGGCTGAAGTGTCACAAAGCGACCTCGATGAGGACTCCAGCTATCAGGCCGGCGACTATATCGGCAAGCTCGGCGTGGAGAAGAGCTACGAGCAGGTACTGCGTGGCGTGAAAGGCGTACAGATCCTCTTACGCGACGCCCATGGTCGCATACAGGGAAAATATCAGGACGGCAAATACGACCGCAAGCCGATAGCCGGCCGTAATATCACCTTGGGTATCGACATCAAGCTACAGGCACTCGGAGAACGCATGCTAGAAGGCAAGATCGGTGCCATCGTGGCCATTGAGCCGTCTACCGGACAAGTGCTGTGCATGGTCTCCTCCCCTTCCTACGATCCCCGCACGCTTGTGGGCAAGCAACGCAATAAGACACACGCCGCCCTGATGCGCAACGTTTGGAAGCCACTGCTCAACCGAGCCATCATGGGCCAATATCCTCCAGGCTCTACATTTAAGACCACCCAAGCCCTCACTTACCTCACGGAAGGAATCATCCAGCCATCGACAGCCTTCCCCTGTCACCACGGCTTCTCTTACCGTGGCCTGCATGTAGGCTGCCACGGACATAAATCACCACTCAGCCTCATAGAGGCCATACAGACCTCGTGCAACGGATACTTCTGCTGGGGACTGTACTATATGATGGGCAACCGCCACATATATAAGAACGTACAGCAGGCGATGAATACTTGGCGCGACTATATGGTAAGTTTCGGATACGGCTACAAACTGGGTATCGACCTGCCTGGTGAGAAACGTGGCATGATTCCTAACGCTTCTTATTACGACAAGGCATACAAAGGTTCTTGGAATGGCCTGACCATCATCTCCATTGCCATCGGACAAGGTGAGGTGAACGCCACCCCGTTGCAGATAGCCAATATGGGTGCGCTCATCGCCAACCGCGGCTACTACTACCGTCCCCATGTAGTAAAACAGGTAGAGGGACTGCCACTTGACACCGCCTACACCAAGCGCCACTACACCAAGGCATCAAGACACGCCTTCGACTATGTCGTGACCGGCATGCGCGCCTCCGTCCTCGGCGGCACGTGCAAACATCTCAACGGCTACGACTTCCCCATCTGTGGAAAGACCGGAACGGCCCAGAACCGTGGACAGGACCACTCCGTATTCATGGGCTTCGCACCCATGGACCACCCGAAGATCGCCATTGCCGTATATGTAGAGAACGGTGGATTCGGCGCCGACTTCGCCGTGCCCATCGCCGGTGTTCTCTTCGAACAATATATAAAAGGAAAACTATCACCTGCACGCGAGGCTGAAGCTGCCCAGTTGCAGAAACGAAGAATTGCCTATGGATCCCAGAACAGATAAACAACCCAGTGTGCTCCGCAGTCTCGACTGGTGGACCATTGCGATCTATCTATGCCTGCTCATCTTCGGATGGATCAGCGTCTGCGGTGCCAGCTACACTTACGGTGAGACAGATATCTTTTCCCTCTCAACACGCTCCGGAATGCAGATCGTATGGATCGCAACGTCGATCGTGCTCGGTTTCGTCATTCTCATGATGGATGAAAGTATCTACGACACTTTTTCCTACGTCATCTATGGGGCCTTACTGCTCCTGCTCTTTGCCACGATATTCAACCCACATGAGATCAAGGGATCACGCTCCTGGCTCGTCCTTGGTCCCCTGCGACTGCAACCGGCCGAATTCGCGAAATTTGCCACGGCCCTAGCCGTAGCAAAATTCATGAGCACCTACGGATTTGATATTCACAAATGGAAGCATTTTGCCAGTGCCGCAGCTATCATCATTGTACCGATGCTTTTCATTGTCGCTCAACGAGAGACAGGATCGGCATTGGTCTATCTAGCCTTTTTCCTCATGTTCTATCGTGAGGGCATGCCGGGAGAGGTACTTTTCACCGGACTGGCAATGGTCATCTATTTTGTCGTCGGTATCAAATATGAACAAGTGTTCATGTTCGATACCCCCACCTCCGTCGGTAAGTTCGTCGTCCTGCTGTTGGTACAGATCTTTTCATCGGGAATGATATGGGTGTATGATAAAGACAAACGGCATGCCATCCGTATGATCGGAATCTGCGTAGGGGTAGCTGTCATCGCCATGCTCTTCTCCGTCTATGTCATTCCTTTTGATGTGGTATGGGTGGAAGTGCTGACGACAGCCGGCATCATCGGCTATCTCATCTATCAGGGACTGTCAACCCGTATCATGAGCTATCTCTTCACTGCCCTTTTTGCTGTCGGTTCAGTAGTATTCTTCTACTCGGCCGACTATGTTCTCAATGATGTGATGGAACCGCACCAACGCGTACGCATCAATGTACTGCTCGGTCTTGACGAGGATCTGGCTGGTGCCGGATATAATGTACACCAAAGTAAGATAGCCATCGGATCGGGTGGTCTGGAGGGTAAAGGATTTCTCAATGGCACACAGACAAAGCTGAAATTTGTTCCCGAACAGGATACCGACTTCATCTTCTGTACCGTAGGAGAAGAAGAAGGATTCCTCGGCTCTGCCGGCGTGCTTCTTCTCTTCCTGGCACTGATACTCCGCCTCATCCACCTGGCAGAGCGACAACCTTTCAAGTTCGGGCGCATCTACGGCTATTGCGTCTTAAGCATCTTTCTCTTCCACGTCTTCATCAACGTTGGCATGGTGCTTGGCCTTACCCCAGTGATCGGTATTCCTCTACCCTTCTTCAGCTACGGAGGCTCTTCCCTATGGGGCTTTACGATTTTATTATTCATCTTTTTGAGAATCGATGCGGGACGTAATCTAGCACGACTATAAAAAATATAATAAAGGCCATGCGGTACATCATCATGATGACCACATGGCCTTCTTAATATTAGAATCCATTATTTTATCACAGGCCTTAAACCTTAACCCATCCAAAAGCTCGAAGAACATCCGTACTATCGTCAAGCAACGCCAACTTTGTCGAAAGCATAGTGGGCTAAGACAAGTAGAAAAAGGAATCCGAATAAAGACGAAAGACTTCGAGCATACCCATAAAATAAATACTTGCAGCCTTATGACTCATTGGAGGACATAGAAAGGTTTCACCATAGTTTGTTGATTCATGGCAAGAAACTCCATTCTAAGATCACCGATCCTGCTGCGTCCTTAATGCTTCGTCAACTTGATGCCTACATCACTGATGCCCGGAAGGATCTCACGCTTCATATCGTGGCGGACTGTAATATGCAGGCTATCGCCTTCCTGTACAGAGAAGTCTGCAACAGGAAACGTATACTGATAAGCATTCACTCCATGCCCAAGCATACGGCCATCACGGGTCACCAATCGGCAACTGATCGTATCGGCCACTGACTTATGTGAAGGATACACCGTACGCTCAACAATCAGTGTCAGCCGTTGGAAAGGATATTGTCCCGTCACCCGCAAGCCTAATGACATGCCATAATCGGATGTTTCCTGAGCCTTCGGTACATTGAATACCAATGTGTCGAGCTTCTCCCATCCAGCCAGCTCTGTATGCTCATAATGATAGTACACCGTCCTCATGCCGCAAGCCGTCAGAATCAGGGCCGATACAGCGACAACCCATCCTAGTCTTTTCATACCTCAGAAGGTTTATTGTCCTGCGGCTGCTGTGAAGCGACCTTACCCTTCGGCTGTCGCTGTACGTCGTTATTTCTCTGCTGTTGTCTTTCTTGCTGGGGTTGCTGATCGGCAACCTGCCGGGGACCTCTATTGCGTTGGCGCTGCTGTCTGCGATCCTGACGGACAGGCCGGTCGCCCTGCTCTCCATTTTGATGGTAGTCGCGACGAGGATTTAGACGGTTGTCTCGCTGCCGGGTCTGCTGCGTCTTTTCCTGGACGACACTCGGCTGCCCAGCCTCCTTCAAAGGACTGTCATTACCCTTCGATTCCTGCAAGACAGGCACCTGTTCCTTCGCCTCCTGAGGTCTGCGTCCCTTCTTCTTCCTTTTTTTCTTACTCTTGTCAAAACGGCTCACGTCTGCATCGGCAAGCAAATCGACAGGCCGCTTCAGCACCTTTGCCTTATCATCCTGCATAAGCGAGAGAGGCTTGATCCCCTGTCTGTTCTGCGCAATGATTTCCCAGGCACGCCCGGCAGTAATCGTCTCCACATTAGCAGCAAGATTCTTGTCGGTCGAATAAGTACACAGGCCAGCCAGAATATCGGTCTTGAAAAGATGATAATCACTGTCCTGAGTCTGTAGAAGCACATCCTTTGGCGGCAACTTCTGTCCTGCCTCCATATATTGGTCTACCTCATAGTTGAGACAGCATTTCAACTTAGCACACATACCGGCCAACTTCTGCGGATTGAGCGAAATGTCTTGAAAACGGGCAGCATTCGTCGACACCGAAGAGAAATTCTTCATCCATGTGGCACAGCATAGCTCTCTGCCACATGGTCCTGTGCCACCATTGCGCCCTGCCTCCTGACGTGCACCAATCTGTTTCATCTCTATACGCACATGGAACGTTTCGGCCAGCACTTTAATAAGCTGTCGGAAGTCGACACGCTCATCGGCAATATAATAGAAGATGGCTTTATTGCCATCACCCTGATACTCTACATCGCCAATCTTCATCTGCAAACCAAGACGCTTGGCAATCTGTCGCGACTCAATCATCGTGTCGTGCTCAAGACTCTTAGCCTCACGGAACTTCTCCATATCCACGGGCTTGGCGATACGATAAATCCGCTTGATATCATCGGCCGACTTGAGATTGGCCTTCTTAATCTGCAACTTCACGAGCTGGCCCGTCAGTGTCACAACACCAATGTCATGTCCTGGCGATGCCTCGACAGCCACGATATCACCCTTACGAAGATCAAGGTGGTTGACGTTGTGATAGTATGCCTTGCGCGTATTCTTGAATTGCACCTCTACCAGATCGGTCGACAAGGCATTCCCCGGTACGTCGGCCAGCCAGTCATAGGTGTTGAGCTGCCGATCCTGACGTCCTACACCCAAAGCGCACAGACCGTGATCATGACCAGTTCCACAATTACTATTTCTCATATATATCTATATTCAAAAATTCGAAAATACAATATTCATTATTTAGAGATCTATCGCCGCAACAGAATGATAATCTCAAGGGCCATATTGAAGAGTACCATCTTTGAGTTAACATTCTGCCCTACCTCACGGATAGCCTGCTGAAGCAGCTCGCTCATCTCTATTATATTACGCTCGTTGATGAATCGCGCAAAGTTGGCAGCAAACTCCTGCTCTTCCGCCGTCATATAGTTAAGCTCCTGCTGTCGAAAGTTATACATAAAGTTCTCCCGCGTCATACGGAGCATATATGCAAAGAACCGTTTCTGCTTTTCCCGGCCGAAAGAAGCGATGCTCTCTGCCCAATGCTTCAATTCCTTGACATCACGCATATAAGCCCGCCGCATCAATATTCTGTAAAGATCGAAAAACTGTCGGTTCTCATTACCGGCGTCAAGCATCTCCAAAGCTTTCAACCAACTGCCTTCCGCCGTGTGCGCCACCGACCGGGCCATGTCCGGCTCTAATCCGCGACGGCTCACCAACGCCTCTTCCATATCAGACGTATCTATACGGGGGATGTCAAAACGCTGCACGCGCGAGCGGATAGTTTCCAACAGCTGTTCAGGCTGCTCACTTACAAGAAGAAAGACAGTGCCCTGAGGAGGCTCCTCCAATAGCTTTAGCAGTTTGTTTGAGCAAGTCTCATTCATCCGCTCCGGCATCCAAATGATGCTCACCTTATAACCGCCCATACCTGATTTCAGACTGAGCTTATGAAGCAGACTGTCACTCTCACCCTCATAGATCCACATCTGCTGTGTCTCCACTTTCGCTTCACTCTGCCACTGCTCAAAAGTAAAATAAGGACCTCTGCTGAGCAATGAGCGCCATGGCGTCAAGAAATCATCACTGACAGGACGGTAACCTGCCGAAGCACTTGCAGGGCGGAACACAGGAAACGTAAAATGCAGATCGGGATGCTGCCATACGCGAAGCATGGCCTCTGCATTGCTGATCTGCGCCTCATTTTTTAGAAGCGATCGTCCCTCATAACGCTCGCCCAACAGATAAGAGGCAAAAGCCAGGGCTACAGCCATTTTCCCGTTGCCCGAGGGGCCACAGAACATCATGGCATGAGGCACACGACCTTCATCGACCATCGTCATCAAATGGCCGATAAACTTACACTGACCTATAACTTCTTTAAACTGCACCTGTTTCTAATTACCTTTATAGAGTGATATATAAAAGGACAGTTTGCCTTTCAGAAAAAATCATCCCATGGCATCGGTATTACCGATTTCTTTCTGTCCTAGAGTAGTGCTTTCGTAATGGCAACTACGCTGTCGACTGCTGACACCGTAAAGAAATGGATACTCGTAATACCAGAGGCGTATAGCTCACGAGCCTGCTGTATACCCCATTCAATACCCAACTGACGAGCATCATCATCCGTCTTACACTTCACCACCTCCGCAGCCAATTCCTGTGGTAGGTCACAATGGAATGTCTTAGGAACGACCGTGAGCTGTGAGAGCTTGGCAAACGGCTTGAGTGCCGGGATAATAGGGATCGTCACTCCTGCCTCACGGGCTCGTCTGACAAAATCAAAATATTTCTGATTGTCATAGAAGAGTTGCGTGACAGCATACTCCGCACCTAAATCTTGTTTCATTTTCAGATAGGCCATATCCATCTCAGGATTGGGGGCTTCCTCGTGCTTCTCCGGATAAGCAGCCACACCATAATGAAAAGGTGTACCAGGATGCTTGATAGACGTACCGTCAATAAAAAAGCCTTCATTAAAGCGGTTCACCTGCTCACACAGATCACTGGCGTGAGCATGACCTCCGGCAATAGGCGTGAACATACGATCATCTTTAGCCTTATCGCCACGAAGCACCAAGATATTCTCTATTCCGAGAAACTGAAGATCGATAAGCTCATATTCGATATCCTCAGCGGTAGCACCCGAACAGATCAAATGAGGTATCACCGGAATGCCGTAACGCTGCTGAATGGCAGCAGCAATGGCAATGGTACCGGGGCGGCGACGTATTCTCAAACGCTCATACTGTCCATTGTCTGTCTCACGATAGACATACTCGGAATGATGTGTAGTGATATTGATAAAAATCGGGTCCATACCCTTCAACTTATCAATAGTGCGGAAAAGAGCTTCCGTACCGTTACCTTTCAAAGGGGGCAGTACTTCGAAAGAAAACCTTCGCTGGCCCGTCTGTTGCCTGAGTATATCTATTACCTTCATTGTCTATTCCTTTGCCATTCATTTTATTACCTTATAGAAAGGTCATATCTTTTGCAAAGGTAACGAAAAGCCATCAAAAGGCAAAAAATTAAACTTTGTTTTTAACCCAAATCCATCATTAGAGGTTCGAAGGATTTCATGCCCTTGCAGAGGCATAGTCTGTCTGCCTCCTTTACTGAAAACGTAGTGGGCTACAGCGAGACAGAGTGACGGCGGGAAGCCGGCAAGAGTACAGAAGACGCCAGCCCACACACAGAAAGGAATGCTTGCCGAGAAACGGCAAGATAAGCAACAGAAGCATAAAGCCCGTCAAGGAGCACAAACTACCAACCGCCTGCAAGAAATACCATCATAGGCTATTCCACATACTTCTTACAGAACGCACGGACATAAGCAACATATTCCTTACGATGATCGCGGTAGCTTACGGCATGCTGCGATCCCGGTGCCAGATACAACATCTTCTCACCTCGTTTTGCCTCATAAAGCGGATATACCATTCGGGTAGGCACATAATGATCGTCCATACCGTGAATGAAAAGCATCGGTTTGCGACATTTCGCCACCTGCCTTAAAGGACTCGCCTCACCAAATGACCAACCGTACCTAAGATCACATAACATGCTCGTCGACCACATCAAAGGGAAGGACGGTAAACTGAATTGCTCTTTCAACTCATAGGAAAATTCATCCCACACACTGGTATAGCCACAATCCTCCACAAAGCCACGGATATAAGATGGTGTTGCCTCTCCCGACAGTGACATTGTCGTAGCCGCTCCCATCGACACACCGTGGACTACCATACGCGTGGAACTTGTCTCCGGATGCATTGTTCTTCTTGCCAACACAACGCTATCCGATATTTTCCACTGATTGTACGCCCTGAATAAGCTGTCTGCAATGGCTGTCCATCGCAGTATGTCGAGCCGGTCCTTCCACCCCATCTGCACAGCATCGCCCTCGCTCTGTCCATGGGCATGAAGATCGGGAAGCAAGATATTATATCCTAAGAGATGATGATAAACATATCCCAGTTGTATCATGCGCATAGCACAATCATGATAGCCATGTACAAGGACTGCCGTGCGGACCGTAGGACGAGGGCCATAAACAAAAAAAGCATGGTGACGTTCTCCCGTCGGCATGACGACAAACGTATCCCGCAAGGCTTTTGCCTGTTTCAGACTATCGATCCAAGGAACAATCTCCGGATAGGTCTCTTCTGCCTCGCGCAACATCCGTTCGTTCTCCGTGGCACGCTGTGGATTGGGGGAAAGAGAATACGAAAGCATATAAAAAGACGCACCTGTAAGCGCAAGTAATAGGACGACCAACACAAGACCGGTACCCAATAACCAACGGTGGTGACAACAACGGACAAATGAGGATCTTGAAGACTTCATAAACTATTCGAAATAGAATGTAAGCACTATCATCTTTGAATGAGCGGCACTGACAGCCGATGCATAGGGAATCATCGCCTCGTCGCGTAGCTGGGTAGGATGCTTCGTATCCAGACAATTGGACAATCCATACATAAATTTCAATTCAGGTCGAAGCTTGAAATAAGGAAGATAGAAATCGCAACCAACACCGCATTCCAAAAAGCTGTCCGTTCGATTCAACTTCAGATAATCGTTACTGCGCCCCGTTAGATTGACAACAGGCTGAAAACCTGCCATAAGATAAGGACGATGATTATTAAAACGTTGGGCAGCGAAAATCAGATCAAAAGAACAACCAAAATAAACAGTCTTCATTGTCTGAGTAGGAGTGACCCGCGCTTCATCCTCTGTTGCAAGATAGTTCTTAAAAGTAATATGACGGGATCCAAATGACAAAGTAGGTGCAATACGCAACTGAAAGACAGTTGTCAGACGAAACTCACCCAATACTCCTACCAGGAAGCCCTCATCCCAACGATCCTGATCACAACCGATCGAATAGGTCTGTGTAGTGCCATCGGCAGAGGTCAACACCTGAGGCCCTACATTAGTAAACTCCAAATCTTGTAAATGAGTTCCTACCAGGATACCGAAATGAAAAGGACGCAGATCTGTGTACGGACGATTCTCAACCGTCCGTTCTTGAGCAAAAAGGCTCAAACTCGTCAATAGCAGACACACGGAAAAAAGAACTGTTCTCTTCATTCTATACAAATAACGTAAGACCACTAACAATATTATTTGGGGTTATAAAAGCGTACTTATTTTTATTCAAAGTATAAATAAGAGAAAAAATATATCACCATTTGTAGGTATTTGCAGAAAAAATTCTATCTTTGCAAAGTGTGAACAAGCCTCTCTTTACAGAGACGTCTACTTGCCACAAGAAAACAAAACATTATTATTAACTATAAAACAAAATCATTATGGCTTACGTAATTGGTGAAAACTGCGTTGCTTGCGGTACATGTATCGACGAGTGCCCCGTAGGAGCTATCTCTGAGGGCGACATCTACAAAATCAACCCCGATGAGTGCACAGAGTGCGGTACTTGCGCTTCTGTATGCCCCAATGAGGCTATCAGCCTGCCCGAGTAACGAATAGTTACCGACAAATATGCGGAGGCCCGGTATTCAAAAGAATACCGGGCCTCCCTTATTTATATATATTAAGAAAGAATATAATCACCAAATTAATTCTAGTCAGAATCCAAACTATACAGATCTTCCACCTAGTTCAATACCTGCTACACTTTACATCGCCATCACTTTATGATAAGGTATCGGGGAATTCATCCAATATACCCAAAGAAATTCAACCAATACCGAGGAAATGAAGACACGCACTTTTTCAGCCTCCCACCTGCGTCAAACCGGGGAATTCTACGATGTCATGGTATGTCCATCTTTCGGGGGCATTAAGGATTTCCCTCATCAGTCCAAAAATTCTTAAGAAATTGAAGTATTATAAATATAAAAAGAGGGCTGATGACAAATCATCAGCCCTCTACTTTACTATTATGTCTACTCGTTATTTTACAACCTCAATAACCTGTTTTGCAACCTCGTTATTGGGATCCACTTGCAGCATCTTCTCCGCATAAGCCTTGGCCTGTGCCTTATCCTGAGCAACATTGAAATAGTAAACCATCAGATAAGTGTAAGCCTGTGTCAGCATAGCCTTTTCGCTGCTATTCAAATCTGTCTTTGCTCCTAACGTATTGGACAATGACTCATAGTAAGGCTTTGCCAGACCTGCTTTACTGTCAGGATCAAGATTGGCCTGAATCTGTCCGCACATGAAATCGCAATAGGTCTTATGATTAGGATAAAGTTCTGCCATCTTCAAATATACATCATTTGCAGCCTTAAAAGCTGCGGCAGCTCCCTCATGGTCACCAGCATGTGTCTTCTTTGCTGCAATATCAGTATAAAGTGTTCCGAAGTTATCTAAATCATCAACTGAAGGCTTCTCAGAACCCTCAATAGACTTCTTGAAATAAGCTACAGCATTATCATAGTCTTCCTTACCCAGATAAGAATCAGAGATATTCTTATAGATCGTACCCAGACGGCCAGCATTGTCCTTATGCTCGGCAGCCTTCTGGAAGGCGGCGATAGCCTCGTCATACTTCTTTACCAGGTTCAAAGCTGTACCATTATAGATAAGGTCCTCACCTGAGATATGTGCCGAATCACTCTGATTGAACAAACGGTCAGCATACTCTAAAGCTTCGTTACCCATCTTCTGATCTGTATAATTGTAGAACACCAAACGGTTCCATGCTGCCTTACGTGGATTTTTCTCCAAAGCCTTCTTGCAAATCTCGATACTCTTATCACGCTGGCCCAGCAACCAAGTGCAGATACCATATTCTGTGATATTGTCATCATCCATTGTCATAGGATCAGCAACCTTTCCATAGGCCTCGGCAGCCTTGCTAAAATCCTGTGCATTATAATAGATATGTCCAATAAGCTGGTCTACAGGATAATCGGGACGCTCCTGACGCAGTTTCTCAAGAACAGATGTTGCCATTTCGGGATTAACACCACGCTGCACCATTGCATACTTATAATAAGCCTGCGGATCCTTAGGATCGAAATAGATTGCGTTTTGATAATCTGCAGCAGCCTCACCGGGGTTATCCTTTGTCACCTCGATATCGCCCATCAGCACCCATGCTGGAGCATACTTGTTGTTACGGGCAAGAGCCAGATCAGCAAAATGCTTTGCCTGCGCCGTATCCTTCTGCTCCAAGAAAGCACGACCAATACCTGTCAGCACTTCAGGATTCTTCTTATACTCCTTCTGCGCCTTCTTCATCTGATCAGCAAGATCAGCAGGCTTAGACTTAATCACAGAGGTAAGATGCTCAATAGCGGTCTTGTTATCGTCCTGAGCAAATGTTGGGGCGGCTGTACCTAACAGCAGAGCGCCCGCCAGTAAATATTTAATTGTCTTCATAATCGTAAAAAATTAAATTGTGTATATCTATAAGACTGCATCTTAGAAAAGAGGTTTAACCGATAACACATAATCAACGCTTATTAACAGTGTCTCTACCCCTCCATCCTTCAGTTCGTTTTCTTTGTTTATATATCTATATCGGACAACTATTCCGACACATTCACATCCCTAATATTGATATTGCCATACATGGGAAGAAGTCCTGACTTCAAAATGATCAGCTGACCATCAGGCTGCTCTACAAAATGTGCGAAACTTGTAGGCAGGGCACGACGGGGATCGTTCAGGATTGCATAAATTGTGCGAATCAACGGATATTCTCCGTTCCATATATAATATTGATAAGGCTTACGGCTATTATAGGCTGTAGCCGGATGAAGATTGGAAACGCTCATCACTTGAATCTTGCGATTAAAAGTAAGATTAGTCGTGTCACGCTTGTCGTTCAGCCAGTTATTGCCAATTATACCGATAGCACCGGGATTTTCTTCTACATATTTAATTACCTCTGCCGTCTTGTTGACCGCGGCGACATTGGGATTAGTGATCTTCTTTCCTCCCAACACAGAATCCTGTACAAAGCGAACTGCGCTTGACTTGGGATTGTCGAAGACTACCGTGATCTCACCTTGTCTGGAACCTTTGTAAATATCGCTCCACTTGGTGACTTTTCCTAACAGAATATTTTTCAGATCCTGAACAGAAATCAGTGTATCCTTATTCTGCTTATTTACTATCAAGGCCAGCGCATCATACGCGATCTTGATATTTTGCGGCTGATAACTCTGAGCGATCATTTTATTCATCTCGCCCTTCGACAGACTACGTGCCGCGAAGACCAGCCAGCACTTGCCTTCGAGCAATTTCTGTATTCCGTCTGTCTCATTGGAATAAATAGGTGTGATGTGAGCATCAGGATGGTTCATCGAAAACACCTGTAACTCCTCATCGATAATAGGACTGAAGCTCTCATCGGAATAGAATGAGATCTTTCCAGATGAGAGCGTATCAGTACGACCGTCCTTGGACTTCTTGCCGGAGCAAGAAGCCATCAAGGCGATCATTAGAGTGAATCCTACTAAAATGTAAGATGAAATTCTTTTCATAAATTACTGAAGTCTGAATGATACAGGAACGGTGTACTTCACACGTACGGCCGAACCATTCTGCTTACCAGGGATCCAGTGCGGCATGGAACTGATCACGCGCTGTGCCTCCTTGTCAAGAGAGGGGTCTACTGAACGCATTACACGTACATCAGTAATAGAGCCATCTCGCTCAACAACGAAGGAAACGATAACACGACCTTGAACACCATTCTCCTGAGCAACAACCGGATAACGGATGTTCTGGCTCAGATAGCTCATCAAAGCAGCCTGACCACCGGGGAAAGAAGGCATCTGTTCAACAACGTCGAACACCTTATTCTCCACCTCGGGAGCTGGCTTCGTAGGTTCGTCAGCCACACGCTGGGTTACCTTCAGCACCTCACCATCCTCACTGTTACCCTTTACATCAAGGGCACCGATGGCGGTGTTGGTCTCCATCAGCTGATCCTGTGTCTTCATCATATCCTCAGGCTTTACCTGATCATCTTTCTTGATCACAGGAGCCGTGAACTTAATAGAAGACTTGACCTGCTTCACTTCTTCCTTCTGAGGCTCTACCTCAATCTTACGTTTTACCTCAGCCTTCTTCTGCTTCGGCTGATTGAGTGCAGAGAGCTCAGCCACTGCATCTATCTTCTGATGAGCAGCCTGATACTGGTCGTATGCAAGCTTAGCCATAGAGATTCCGATGAACAGTGCTGCGAAGATTGCAATTGCTATAATGGAATAGATGTTTCTCTTTGAGGTACTACGACGCAGGCGGTAAGCACCGTATGCCTTGTTGCGACCTTCAAAGATAAGCTCAATCCATCCATTGGTAGTTAAATCAATATTTGCCATTTCTAAACTTTTTAATCGTTAGACATGTAGATTACTCCTTTACGTTGAACTTCTTCAGAAGAGCCTCGTCCGTAGGATTAATCTTATCGATCACATACTTACCAATGCTGCAAATCTGCATTTCATCGAGAGCGTCAACCAGATTCTTGTAACTGGCATTATCAGTAGCCTTGATAATCACTGTCATCGTCTCGATCTTCTTATCAGGCAGCTCTCCTGCCTTGATCTGAGCGAGTCGCTTCTGATAGACAGAATCCGGCATCTTCTTGTTAGGATCAGCCTTCTCCTTGTCCAGTACTGCCTTAGCCTTCATCACATCCTGTACAGGATAGGTTCCGTCTTCCGTCTCGTGATTAAAGAGCACCTTACGGATGCCTTGTGAGCCCCAAGTGGTCTTAATCAACCGGTTGACATCAGTTCCCTTCGTGTAGTAGATCTGATCGTCGGCTGCACAATAGATCGTAATGGTATACGAAGCCTTCGTCACCGTACGATCCTGATCCTGAATGTTCTTATCGTTACTCGGCATACTCAATTCCATCGTCTGAGGCTTAGCCAGCGAAGTACAGAGCATGAAGAACGTAATAAGAAGCATCATCATATCAACCATAGGAGTGAAGTCCACACGGACATTCATCTTCTTCTGTTTGCTTTTAACTTCTTTCGGCATCTTTTAGTCCTCCACTTTCTTATATTGAGTAATCAGATAGTAACGGTTCTCATTCATATCCTGGAGCTCCGACATTATCTTCTTTACAGTCTTGTAAGGGGTCTTCTCATCTGCCTTGATAGCGATCTTAGCATCAGGATTCTGGTCGTGTGCGGCCTTCACCCAGATCTGGAACTCGCTCATGGCAGCGTCACCCGTCTTACCGGGAACAGAATCCGTAGGAATACCATACTGCTTGATGGCAACAGGCATAGCAGTCTTATCCAGACTCAGATAGCCCTGCAGCTTATCCATAGGTACTCCCCACATAGGATCATCCAGGAACTTCTTCTGCTGTGCAGCGGTCAGCTGGATACCGAACTGACCGGTCACATTAGCGAGAACACCCTGGACATCCGTCACTTTGTCCATGTTCATGAATATCTTGCCATCATTGCTGACAAGGATATTCAAGACGTCCTTCTCTGGAACTTTGATCTCCGAAACTGATCCTGGCGTATTGACCTTCACCGGTTCCTGCTTCACGAACGTAGACGTCAACATGAAGAAGGTAAGCAGAAGGACCATCACGTCGGACATAGGAGTCATATCTATCCAGACGTCACTCTTCTTAATTTTTACTTTACCCATAGCGATAAAATTTTAAAGGGTTAAGCAAAATTAAGCCTCGTCCGTGTGGTTTGCTTCGTAAGTCTGAGCAATTGTGTAACCTACTTCGTCGAGAGCGTATGTCAGCTTGTCGATCTTGTTGGTGAAGAAGTTATAAGCGATTACTGCACACCAAGAAGTGGCAATACCGAAGGCCGTATTGATAAGGGCCTCAGAAATACCAGTAGACAGCTGCAGAGAGTCACCACCACCACCGGCGGCCAGAGCCTGGAATGAACGGATCATACCGGTCACAGTACCAAGCAGTCCGGTAAGAGTACCCAGTGTTACGATAGTAGCGAGGATGGGGAGGTTCATCTGCAGGGTAGGCATCTCAAGCTGAGTAGCCTCCTCGTGAGCCTGCTGAATCTTTGCCACCTTCTGGCTCTTCTTCAGAGCTGCGTTAGCACCACTCTCCATAGACTTATAAGCGTTCAGAGAAGCGAGAACGACGTTTGCAACAGAACCTCTCATCTTATCGCAGAGGTCATAAGCCTTGTTGAAATCGTTTGCAGCAAGGCAAGCCTTGATGTCAGCAACGAACTTGGTGAGGTTCTTCTTGCCGAATGCGGTCTTCAGTGCCAGCCAGCGCTCAACAGCGAGACAGAGCACAGTGAGCAGCAACGTGTGAATGATAGGTACCACAACGCCACCCTTGTAAATTGTACCAAAAATGTTCAGAGGAGCATTAGCGTTGTCATTGCCCTGGAAGTTAGCGGGACTACCGAGCACAAAATTGAAGATGCACACTGCTGCGATGAAGCATACAACGATAATCCAGAATGCGCCGCGGATGCCCTGGAAGCCTTCCGACTTTTTCTTAGCCGCAGGAGCTGCAGCCTTTTGATTCGTTACCATAATTTTAAATTTTAAAATTTTTAGTTATTAATAATTTAGTTGTAAATTTCTTGTTTCCTCTTTTAGTACTTTAGTAAAACTACGTTTCTGCGTAATTCTTCCGCAAAGATAGCAATTATTAATGTACCGCAAGCGGATTTGTCTACATTTAACACAAATTTTAATGTGTGTGCCCATCACGTCGTCGGACGGGCACGCACACAGTCATTAATGCAGTTTTTCCAAAGCTTCTTTGATACGACGCAGAGCCTCACAAATATTCTCGTCACTCGTGGCATAGCTCATACGAAATCCATCGGGTTCTCCGAAAGCGTCACCTGCCACGGTAGCCACATGTGCCTCCTCAAGGAGATAGAGCGAGAAGTCCGTCGAATTGTTGATCGTGTGCTTGCCATCGGTCTTACCGAAGAAGCTCGAGCACTTGGGGAAGAGATAGAATGCACCTTCAGGCTTGTTCACTTCCAGGCCCTTGATCTCGCCGGCCAATTTGACGATGAGATCGCGACGGCGCTCAAAAGCTTGGCGCATGTCCTCCACGCACTGCTGATCGCCCGTATAAGCGGCCAAAGCTGCCATCTGCGACACATCGCTTGTACCACTGGTGTACTGTCCCTGCAATTTGTTCAGACCCTTAACGATCCATTCGGGAGCTGCCACCCAACCGAGGCGCCAACCTGTCATGGCATAGGCCTTGCTCACGCCATTGCAAAGGATCACACGCTCTTTCATGCCAGGGAACTGAGCAATGCTCTCGTGCTTGCCTACATAATTAATATGCTCGTATATCTCGTCAGAGAGCACATAAAGATCATCGTGCTTCAGCACAACATCGGCCAATGCCTTCAATTCCTCTTTAGAATAGACACTACCCGTAGGGTTACTCGGCGAGCAGAGGATCAGCATCTTCGTCTTCGGAGTAATTACCTCTTCAAACTGTTCGGCCGTCATCTTAAAGTCGTTCTCAAAAGAGGTACGAACCATGACAGGCGTACCACCTGCCAATTTCACCATCTGGGGATAACTCACCCAATAAGGAGCGGGAATCACCACCTCGTCACCTGGATTTATCAATGCGAGGATCGTGTTGCAGACACCCTGCTTACCACCTGTTCCGACAATCACTTCCGACGGGGCATAGCCCAGTCCGTTCTCTTTCTGGAGCTTGTCCGAGATAGCCTGGCGAAGAGCCATATATCCCGGCACAGGAGAATACTTGGAATAGTTGTCAGCGATAGCCTTCTGTCCTGCAGCCTTAATGTGCTCAGGCGTATTAAAGTCGGGCTCTCCGACACTCATGTTGATCACATCAATACCCTGAGCTTTCATCTCGCTACTTTTCTGAGACATAGCCAGCGTTGCTGAAGGTGCGAGTCGATTCAGACGATCTGATAATTGTGCCATAATGATTGCTTATTAATCTATTCCCTTCCTCATTACGCCACCGACTGTGCATACACACAAAATGATATTTCCTGGCGTGAGGAGCGGACTCTACTTTCCTGCAAAAGTAAGAAATTTATTTCTAAAAACGAAGAAAACCGTATCATTATTTTATTAAATAGACATTACACTTTACAAAAGTTAAGAAACGGTTCCTTGTTAACGCATACTAATTCCAGAAGAATTCTATTTACAGGTGCAATTTGTGGCCCATCCGGTCACGCTTGGTCATCAGATACCGAGCGTCGTATGGATTGGGGGTTACCTCAATAGGCACATTCTCAACGATCTCCAGCCCATAAGCCTCCAATCCTACCCGCTTAGTCGGATTATTGGTCATCAGACGCATCTTGTGTACACCCAGGTGACGGAGCATCTGAGCACCACAGCCATAGTCACGTTCATCAGGCTTAAAACCGAGGTGGATATTTGCATCTACCGTATCAAGACCTTGTTCCTGTAGTTTATACGCAGCTATCTTATTCATCAGACCTATACCTCGGCCTTCCTGCTGCATATAGATAAGCACGCCCTTGCCTTCCTTCTCAATCATCTGCATCGCCTTGTGAAGCTGTTCGCCACAGTCGCAACGTTGGCTACCGAGAATATCGCCCGTAGCACAACTCGAATGAACACGCACAAGTACTGGCTCATCCTCGTTCCAACTACCTTTGATAAGAGCCATGTGCTCCAGGCCATTGCTCGTCTGACGGAAAGGGATAAGATGAAAATGACCATAAATCGTAGGCAAGTCGACAGTCTCTCCCACCTCTATACTTGACTCCTTACGTAGACGGTAAGCAATAAGGTCCTTAATGGTGATGATATGCAGTCCCCACTCCTTGGCTTTCACCTGCAGATCAGGCATACGCGCCATCGACCCATCATCATTCATGATCTCCATCAGCACGCCGGCAGGCTGCAGACCGGCCAGACGGCATAGGTCAACAGCCGCCTCTGTATGTCCGGAGCGACGCAGCACTCCGTTATCCTGGGCATAAAGAGGGTTGATGTGTCCGGGACGACCAAATGTCTTCGGTGTAGAACTGGGATCAGCCAGCGCCTTAATCGTAGCAGCCCTATCATTGGCTGACACACCTGTAGTGCAACCTTCGAGCTTATCCACCGTGATGGTGAATGGAGTGCCTAGCATCGATGTGTTTTCACTCACCTGGTGGGGCAGATCGAGCTCCTCGGCACGTGATATGGTTATGGGGCAACAGAGTACGCCACGCGCATTCTTCAACATGAAGTTCACCTTCTCAGGGGTGATCAATTCAGCTGCCATGATGAGGTCACCCTCATTCTCACGGTCCTCATCATCAACGACAATGACAAACTTTCCATCTCTGAAATCTTTGATCGCATCCTCGATGCTACTGAGCTTGAAATTCTTGTTACCTTCGTTCATAGTATTTTGTCTTTTCTAATACCTTATTATTATATTCAACATATCATTACGGCTCACCGTTATGTCAACCTCCCAGGCCTGGGCATCATGCCTTCCAGGTACTGCCGTAAGAATCTCTCAGATGCACGCAAAGCACATCATTGGTTTGTTTGATAACACGCAAGTCGCGATAGAGCCTGAGACGGAAACGCCACATTCGCAAATAAAAGAAGATGCCGACAGGCACGATAATGGCAGACAGCACATTAAGCCAACGGCGCTCAAAAGGCCGTGTGTGCGCCTTCACCACCAATACCGGATAGCGGTTAATAGCAGCCAACACATGCATATCGCGCGTATTACTCAGATCAGTAATAACACTTTCCAATTCGTCATTGATACGCTCTATTTCATGATCTGGGTGATACTTAAAGAACACTTTAATAGGACTGGGCAAATGCTTAAGATGGTGCATGCGTGAATAGTCCTGTACGCTACGCGTGATCTGTAACAACTGTTCTCTGTCGGCTCGATAGTCCGGCTCGTGGATGACCACTTCCTTCATATCAATATGCCGCTTTACACGCAGACCTAAAGCACGCATGAAGATGTCGCGCCAAAGATCCACATTAAACACCATCGAATCGTTATACGCCTTATAAGTGACAAACACAGCAACAGGTGCCATCACCGCTGGTGCCAGTAACTTACCAAACCATACCGCCCACATACCTCCACGGGCCATACGATAACCGGAATTGTCGAGAATATAATAAATGATGAACACCAACACCGACGTAATGATCGGTACGCCCAATCCTCCCTTGCGGATAATGGCTCCCAATGGAGCTCCTATGAAGAAGAAGAGCAGGCATTGCAGAGCCAACGTAAACTTGTTGATCGCCTCAATCTTGTGCTGACGCAACAGTTTCTCACTATCGGCCGATACTAATGAAGTGAACTGCAGATCATTCAATCGACTCTGAACCCGATTCAAACTGGTGGTCAATGCCATACGTTTCTGATCTGGTGTCAGCTTGTCGTACGCCTTATCAAAATCCAACGGTTTTTCCTTCGCTTTACGCAACAGTCGCATACTGTCAGCACGGGCCACTGGCGAATAATAACTATACATACGCTGACTCATGGCGTAGTTGGCTCTTGCCGCACTATCGTATACACCATTGAGAGAGTCGATATCATTGCTGATCTGCATCAGACTCTTACCGCGTGCATTATTGGAAAGCGCCGCAGCATCTGTCATATTAAAATCGCCATCAAAGTCGAGCACGATCCGCTTAGCCGTAAATGTCTCCCGGCGATACGGAACAGCTGCTGAGCCTGCCAACTGAGACGACTGCATATTTTCAAACCACTCCCCACTCCATAGATGGAGTAAAAGATGCTTTTTCTCCGCCGTTGACTGCAACATACCGGAATCAGCCAGAATAATAGCCGCATCCTCAAAACTGTTGGTCATCCGATAAATCATGATACCATAGAGATGTCCTGTCTTAAGGTCCTTTTTCTGTACATAGATATTACAGTTGGGAATGCCATCATAGAAAACTCCCTCCGGAATCTCCAGCTCCGGACTTTTCTGTTTCATAGAAAGCAGCAACTGGGTAATCTTCATATTGGCCATCGGACCAATATTGTTCTGAAAGTAAAAAGAACCCAGACAGATCGCCACACTAATGATAATCAGCGAACGGAATGTCTGCATCAACGAGATACCGGCAGCCTTAATGGCCGTCAACTCCGAACTCTCGCCCAAATTACCAAAGGTGATGAGCGAGCTCAACAGGATAGCCAATGGCAGAGCTTGTGGCACAAGCATCAGGGCCATGTACCAGAAAAACTGGGCCAGCACATCCATCGACAGACCCTTGCCAATCACCTCTTCTATATATCGCCAAAGGAACTGCATCATCAGCACGAACTGGCAGATGAAGAAAGTTCCCAAGAAAAGGAGACCAAACTGCTTGGCTATGAAAATATCAAGTTTCTTTATTCGAACGTTCATGTTGCATTCCGGCGGCCATAGTTGACTGTCAACAGCTTCTAGCCGGTTTATTTTTGCAAAGATAATGGAAAAATATCAGAATCACCTCATTTTCTCATTTTTTATCGTTCGTATCACTTTTCCGACAGTTTGCCGCCCTCAACTTATCACTTTTTCAGAGAACAACAAAAAAAGATGCTCGAAAATTTGGAGGAATGAGAAAATAGTCTTACCTTTGCAACCGCTTTCAGAAACCATCTAACAACTGAAAGTTGTGTCGGCGGGATAGCTCAGCTGGTTAGAGCGTCGGATTCATAATCCGGAGGTCGTGGGTTCGGGTCCCACCCCCGCTACTAATAAAAAGGAGTTACATCTATGATGTAGCTCCTTTTATTTATCCAGGCCTTTTTATAAATTATGTTTGGACACTTATGGTTAGAGCCAAACCACAATTCTTCATAGAATCTATAAGTCCTCTGGTGCACAGATACAGAAATTATAAATCCAAGAAGAATCTCCTACATTACATTATTGTTGAGTATCGTTGATATCGAGTATTAATTAAGAAACTATTAAATAAAAGAACCGAATGGCAGGTGGGTTATCCCCACACCACCAAACGGTTGTGCTTCATGGAGGCTTTCACCGATTCACATCGCCTCCAGCCTTAGATTGACACTTACTCTTAAGTCTCTTCTTTCTTGTAACGGTTAACTTATCATCTTGCACCTAACATATATACAGAATGTTCCATAAAAGAACTTATCATCTTAAATTACCAAAGCGATTGATATCATTATTTAATAGAAAGGAGGAAAGTAAATGAACATTCTCTCAAATACCCTGACTAGTACGGCTTATCCATGTACGACAACTCTTTCATATCAATCCTTATTTCCCATCAATTGTGAAAGGTCACTATGTTACTGATATATTGTGAATCAATACTTAAAAGCTTGTCTGCAAATGCACTCTGCCTGCAATCGAATAAAGCTATTTACGATAATGGTCATAAGACTACAGGCATTATGCCACGGAAAGCATTCTAGTAAGTATTCAATAAGTTGAGGGTTATTCGACTCTTCTTCCCGTTCTACTTGTCTCAATTCGAACTACCTACGGCTACCCCCTCACTGGGACCTCTCTCTATTCTTCTTTGTCTGTCTCAAAACAAATACTATATGGGGAGTCAGCCTCTTTAGAAGAGACGGTCTGTCATTCTCTTTTAACTACTTGCAAATATAGTTTCTTTATACATACATAACAACTTTTGAGTGTTAATTATCACTAACTTTCGTACTATTTTGATCTAATATTGCATATTACAGCATTAAAGACCGGCAATAGCCAAAATAAGACAGAGAATTGTCCCTTATGTCATAATTCTATTTTATAAATTCACATCTATACTCTAAGATTATAGTACCGTAAATTCTCCTATATCACAAAGAGAGAATATCGCAGAACCAAATGCAAAAGACTATAATCCTCACGAGACAATCTACTCCCTTAGGCTGGTATTATGACATCTATACCTTAAAATTTCTTACCTGTTGCAATACTCAAAAATGTATTACCAAGTATCTTTATATCCAGCCACCAGGAGCGATGCTCAAGATAATAAAGATCCAGTTCAAGACGACGGAGCATTTTCTCCATTGTATCTGTGTATCCATTATATAGGGTGGCATACGATGTCACGCCCGGACGAATCTGATAAAGACGTTCGTAACGCGAATCATATTCCATAATCTTATCGATATAATATCTGCGTTCGGGACGATAACCTACAAAGGCCATATCGCCACACAGTACATTCCATAGTTGTGGCAACTCATCTAGATGATGATCGCGTAGAAATTTACCCGTCTTAGTCATACGTTCCACATCGGTAGAGGATGTCAGCAAAGGACCGTTTTCTTCCGCATTCATCTTCATACTACGGAACTTATAGATATAGAACGGCCGACCATGTAGCCCTATGCGTTCTTGTTTAAAAATTACAGGGCCCTGAGATGACACCTTCAACACGATAAAACAAATAAGAAAAAGGGGTGAAAACACAACGAGACATACTGCTGATAATATCATATCAAAGCAACGTTTCAATGCATCACTGATATAATGATCGGAGGCTGTATAACTAATAGCCCCCCTGTGGACATCCAAAAATTCTTTTCCTCTCCCTTTCATACTACTTATCTGATCATAAAGGCACGTGCCCAGAAACCTTTCCAATACGCAGGTCTCAATTCCTTTAGCTTGAACAGATACTTCGTAGCAACACGGAGCACGCTAGTTGACACACCATTCTCCTGGCAAGCACGCACGTCCTCTTTCAAAATGACTAACCGACTATGTATATTTTTACCACTGGTACCACCTACCCGCATCGTAACAAAATCCATATTAAGATAACGTGCCTTTACTTTCATCTTGCAGAAAAGACGTACCAACCACTCAAAGTCTGCAGCAATCTTATAATCCAAATTATAGCCACCACTCCTATCAAACACTTCCTTGCGTACATAGACAGATGGATGAGCCGGCATGAAACCATTTTTGAAACTGTCGGATGTAAATCTTTCCGAAGAATAATATCTTACAATGTCTGAACTGTTGCCTTTGACAAAATGAACATCTCCATAAACTACATCCAGTGTTGGATCAGCCTCGAAAGCCTCTGCCACGCGTGCAAGCACATCGTCGGATGTGAAATAGTCATCAGAATTAAGAATACCTACTATATCACCCTGAGCCAACTTCATTCCTTTATTCATACCATCATAAATACCCTTATCTGGCTCCGAAATCCAACGAAGACGATTCACAAAGCGCGGTTCCCATGTTTGTATCAGATCTTGGGTTCCATCTGTCGAGCCACCATCAACTATGATATAGTCAAAGTTCTGATAACTTTGCCTAAGTAATGATTTCATCGTAGAAAGAAGCGTGGCGACACTATTAAATGTAGGTGTAATTATGGATATCTTAAGCATCAAATATTTTTTCCTATTATTAAGATAACGCTTGCTGTCGAGAATTATTTTATCATGCTCTCATAAAGATGCAGATATTCAGCAAAGCGTTGTTTCTGATCATAGTTGGCTTCTATGTGTTGTCTGCAAGCGCGTTCGTATCTATCTGCTCCGTCATCGACTATGGCCCGGATCGCCCGTGCCATTCCTTCTACATCACCCCGGTCTACAACAATTCCCGTTTCTGAAGTGATGGCTTCCGGACAGCCCCCTGTCCGATAAGCTACTACCGGTGTGCCACAAGCCATAGCTTCAAGATTTGTCGTAGGGAAATTGTCTTCCCACGTAGGATTACAATATACATCCGCAAGGGTGTACAATGAAGTCAGCTCGCCTACATTCCCTGTCCTACGAATGCCTATTAGGCCGTGTCGTCTCGCTTTTTCCTCTTCTGCTCGATTCAGGCCGACAACTGCCACAGCATAATCATCAGGAAGAGAACGGCGCAAAAGAAAGAAGTCCTCCAACCCTTTCCTATACCAGTTGGAAGCAACACCCAAGATGAGATGTTTATCTGCTGAGATACCATATTTCTTTTTGACGGTCTCTTTATCGGCACTCGGTCGAAATACATCCAGATCGATGCCGTTATAAATACGATGAACGGATAGATCTTTCAGAAACGACCGTGCCACCTCATTCTTGAGCCATTGGCATACCGGCACAATCGTCAGACGCGGAACCGATGTAAAAGCCGTCCGTTTCAGGTCATAATTCCGTGCTGACCTGTCCATGAAATAGCTCTTCGGATAAGTACCTATCTGCGGGCAATGGTGGCAATGTGTCTGCCATTTCTCACAGTCCGCATATATGTAATTCGCACAATGGCCTGTAAAGGGCCAGCAATCATGAAGTGTCCACACTACAGGTATCCCGGCCTGTGAGAGGTATTCAAACAGCATGGGATAATGCAGGTAATATCCATGGATGTTATGCAGATGGATCAAGCTGGGACGATAGTTGTTAATAAAAGCTATCAGACGGGCAGTTGCCCCTCTCGACATCAACCCTTGGTTATCCAACAGACGGGCAGCCATACAATGCCACCGTTCATCCATCATGCTACCAATATGATAGAGTCGTGACTGGGATGAATTGGACCAACGTCCATAGGCGATCACAGATTCCCATCCATGATCCATGGCTAGACGTCCTATGCCCTCCGCAATCTTTCCGTGAGAGCCCCAATTAGCTGTGATATTGATTTGAAGCAACCGTTTCATCGCATTACAATTTATACTTATCCGCCGAACAACACATACAGCCCACCACTATTCGATGTAAACTAGTATGAGGACCGCTATTCATCGCGGATCACCTTTTTCAATATTTCGAGTTGATAATGTATATTCCACTTCCTGTCGATTTCCTCGTACGCATTTTTGCGCGCTGCTTCGCGTTGAGCTGGATCCATTGTTATCCACTTGCGAATCGTATTTCGCATATCTTCCAAATCATCTTTCCTAAAGAAATCGCCTGTCTTCCCTGGATAAATCGCCTCAAATTCAGGCATCTGATGTGCGAAATCGCCATGTGTCAAAACCGGGCAACCAAACGACAAAGCATGGATAGCCGTAAGCCCTACATTGCCCGGTGACACGCAGACGGTCGCATTATAAAAGAGCTCACCCAATGTACAATCATCATAGCAAGGACCATACAGCCATACTTGAGAGGCAATATCCAACGACGCCGCCTGCTTGTCAAGGCCGACACCATCCACATCGGCTCCCACAAATACGATGTTCACCATCGTACCCTCGTCTTTCAGTGCCTTCACACATAAAAGAAGCTCGTCCAGCCTCTTCACTTTCTGTATGCGGCCACAATAGATCACTACAGGAGCTTTCGAATGGAAATGATCTGTGTAGACCGTTGAGGGTTTCAACTGCAAACGCAATGCCTTCTCCTTATCAGAATCCATTGAATTGGCTATACAATACATCCGTCGAGGATCAAACCCTTCCTTTACCATCAAATCAATCGAATATTGACTGTAAACCATCAGTCGATAAAACAACCGAAAAAACGTTTTCTTAATAAGTTCTTTGACAAATCCTTCCCGCCCGTACCAGCCATGTGTCCAGGCTATGGTCTTCTTTCCCAACAACTTTGCCATGAGGAGGAGTACCCACGATGAGAGGCAATATGGCTCGCCACTCATGATATAATATTTGTAGGGCTTGAAAACTTGCCTTACAGCCCCACTTTGCCAATAGAAATGATGGACATAATGATTGCGCAATATCCCTTTGAATCCATGGAGTGCTCCATAGTCAAAGGTCTTAACAGGGGTCTCTACCTTATCGCCTATGTAAAAATCCACATCCATCGCACTGTCCATCAGCTGATAGACAGGCAAGCGATAATGTGGCCCAGTGTTGAATATGCAACAGCAATTAGTGTTTGTCTTCATGATCTGTTGTAATGGGATTAGAGGTCATCAGCAGAAGCAGGACAACAAGTCCCATACCGCTGGTCAACAATGTTGTAAATATCGACACATTCATTAAATAGGACACTGTGGGCAAGAAGATAACAAACAAGTCTGTCTTCTTATATCTATAAGATGTTGCTGTGATGAAATGTAAAAATATCAGATAAAACAAACAGATAAAAACCAGTCCGCCAAGTCCCCAAGCCGCAATACCATCCGTCAAAAAGAAATTGGCATTCGCATTCTGTGTATCGTATGCCACCACACGACCCAGAGGCTCATCACCATACGGATAACCATTGGTGATGGCATTGACTATATTGATATGCGCGTAATGCGTATAGGGGTTCTCAGCAAAGAAACGATAATAAAATTGAGTCAGCCAACCGGCAACGCACACCGTTCGCAGCATCAGAAGCGTACCGACACTAAAGACTATCACATTATCTTGAAGCAGATACATCACGAGAGAGAATAAGATAATGCAGCCCACCATAATAGAATGGAGATAATTAGCTACCTTCTTCTCATAAGCATGCACTATCAGATAGAATACTATCAATATGAACGGCATTAAGAATGTCAACTTTTGCATATCCATCATGAACATTACCAGATAAGCTGCAATGATGAGAAATGACTTCACATATTTCGATTTCTTCAAATAGCATACTAGCAGAAATGGATAGAAAGCTCCCGTCAGCCATCCACGCAGATAGACTATCGCCACAATTCTGTTTTCAGCATTCTCTGCTCTGAAGTCATACATCTCTTCCATTTGCGTAAAGATGTTAACCAGATGCATCTGACTATGATTTACGGCAATGACAACAACTGTTAGCAGTAAGGTGATCACCTCCACAACTCTTAAAGGGATCTGCGGCGTGATAATCATATTCTTGAAAAGGCACCATCCCCGGTCTGCATAAAAATATAACACAAAAAAACAACAAAGGACAAATGCGTTGGCATACCTTTCGACCCATGGTAATCCCCAAACAACAAAAAGAGCATGGACAAAAGGAATATAAACAAAGAAATAAAGCAAAAGATTAATGAAAGATGACAAATACCTCACACCCCGGAAAAACAGGAACGGAGCAATAGACAGAATAAGCCATAATGCCGTTGAAACCATGCTCATAGGGACATAGTCCACTCCCATATAGGAGAAATTCTCATATACGAAGTTGACAAACAGATAATTGTAGACGAACAGATATAGAAAGCCCACTATCATTCTTCCCATCAGGCTCTCTGCGCTGAACAACTGTCTCAAGACACCTTTCACCATAACACAACACGAATTATCAGACACACCAAAGCCAAAGCCCACAAAGGAAGAGCTTTGCAGACTACTCGCTTACGCACCCCTGCCAGACGAATGATATCAAACAGCAAGAAAATCTTCACCATCAGACAGGCGACAGAATATGTCAGAAGAATGAAACGAATGTCCTCGTGCAAGATACAGCCTGCAATGATACAAGCTATCCCTACACAGAAATATAGAATATCGTAACGTATCAGACGCCTTTGAGCATCCAGAAAACGATAGATCGACGAAAGAGGCTGCGTCAGAATGATGGCAAACGACCAAAGAGAAAGACTGATGGCCATATCCCCTGCAGACTGCCATTGTGAGCCAAGAAACAATACAACCAGCTTATCACCACCAAGGCACAACGCAAAGACGGGCACTGTGGCAAACAGTGTCATCACCCTAACAATACCAGATGTGACATGGGTCAGATAAGAAGGGTCATCCGATTGACTGCAAATACGCTGATAGTACACCTTGCCCACTGCTCCTCCTATCAAAGACATCGGCAACAGCAACAACTGTAATATCATAGAATAACAACCGATCGTTCCCTTCTCAAAGAAATTGGTAAGGATAAGCAAAGGAAGATTGAAAGCCGCAAATGAAAGCAACCCGGAAGGAGCATCGTAAAGCGGAAAATTCTTATATCGTTTAGCCAATGCCGTAACTTCTTTCCAGCCACTTTTTGCCGCCCCTCTCAAATCCTGACTCCTTATAATAACAACAATGTAAATGACCATGGCGATAAGCTCGGAGAAAACTGCTCCAAGAATAAGCCCATTGACGGCCACCACTGCCAGTACACCCATCAGAATCCGTGTCAGTCCCTGAGCAAGTCCCTGAATTACATTCGTTGTTGCCAACACACTGTAATGTTCAAAACGGTTGCAGAGATTATAACTGATCAGATAACCTATATATAAAATCAGATATACTAAAAGCAAACCGACCGAAGGGAAATCAGCAAAAGCCGGTATCTTGAGAAAATAGCCCACTACAAACAGTACTACGACAAAGGCTATCATGCACAGGCTAGCCAACACACAGAGGAGAATCGATCCATGAAGTTTATCCCGATCCACCTTCATCAAGATATTGTCATAGCCCAAGAACTGAGCCACTATAATAATTGACAGAAATGCTGAGAAAGTACCCCATTCTCCATACGCCTCAACACTGTAAAGACGTGAGAGGATCGGTGTGAAGACTACCGGCATAAGATACAACAATATATTACTGGACGACAATTTCGCTGCGTTCAGTATAAATTGATTCTTGCCTATTTTTCTAAGCTTTTCTTTCAAATTCAACATCTTAAAAAAGAAAGACTCAATCCTTCTTTAATATCCATCAGCTTCTTAAGTATTCTTCTGTCTTTAAGATATTAATTAAAAATCTTAGCGATCTTCTTCCTGCCCACCACAATTGTTGTAATGAAGAAAGCCAACACCTCCATAACTAATACGAAAATCATTCGCTTGGGAGCAGTCGGTTTATCAGGAACAGCAGCGCCCTTCAATACCGTAAAGGCTGGTGTATTCTCCTGCACCTTTGCTTGCGCGCCATTATATTGAGACACCAAAGCTGTATAAGCGTTAAACTTCAGCTGCATATCGTTTTCCAAATCTTCCTGTTGAGATGTAACAGATGTCAGCAATACCTCCGTATTTGCATCCGAGAACGCACTGTACTTACGACGGGCTTTTTCGTATGTTCTTTTTGCGTCCAACATCAATTTCTTATAGTAAGCAAGATCACGTTTTGCCTTATTCGTCCGATAATGAGTGATATATTCCTGCAATTTATTTCTCACAGAGTCAGCCACCTGCTTACTCACCAAAGGATCCTGGTCTGTCACCGTTATTGTAATGACCGAATTCTTTGAGTCAACCGCCAAAATGATATTATCCTGAATCATCTTAGCTACCTTATCCTGCTCTTTCGTAAACAGATAAGGATAGAACAACTTATATTGATCGTTTGACACATGCAACACGTCCTTTTCTTTCTTCTCTCCAAACAACTTGATATACCAAGGCTTCTCTTGGTCATGACTCAGATAGTCGAAATATGTAACAGGCTTATGCAACTTGATCGGAGTAACACGTATTCCGAACAAAGAAGCTATAAACTTGTTATCTTCCATCAAAGAAGGATAAAGTAATGGAGTAATAGCATCTGAAAATTGACCATTTGTCAAATCAATACCAAAAGAAGATGCTATATCAGCCAAGCCTCCTCCATTTTTCATACCTACATTTAATTCCGGTGCTAACTTAGTGTCCGTAGTATAAGTCCGGGGCACATTCACGATATGCAAAGACGTGATAATACCTACCACTACAAATACAATGATATAGACCCGTTTATTATTTTTTATCTGCCTAATTACAGAGGCTATATTGATATTTACTACATCCTGTTGTTCCACCATAACCGTTTATTGTTTTTATAAAAACCAAGTTTACTAAATTTTATTGCAAAGGTAGTAAAAAAAATAGAGAGATTATCGACCTTATTCCAAGATACTTCCTGATTCGCAGAAACGAAAGTAACCTATTTGAATTTACTTCTTCGAATGTTCTCTAACAACAAACAATCAACAACTCACTGTTATAACCAAAAATTATTTAGAATAAACATCTACTGCATATAAAAAAACAATCATCCGTATGAAAGTACAGCGCCATAAGTGCATGAATGAGCGATGTTCCTATGACCAGCAGGAACGGATACCTTTTGCTACAAGCAGTTGCAGTTATACCCATCGTCTTGCACGTTACGTAATAGATCTGCTTGAAACAATGGGCCTGAAGGATGTCTCCGGTCTGATGGATGTGTCGTGGGATACGATAAAGGACATACACGTCCGTTATCTTGAAAGGCATTATTCCCCTCCGTCACTGGAGGGTGTGGACTGTATCGGTATTGACGAGTTCGCAGTAAAGAAAGGTCATGTCTACAAGACCATAGTCGTAGACCTGCGGACAGGGCGGATACTTTATGTGGGTAATGGTAAAGGCGCTGATTCTCTGGATGGATTCTGGAAAATGGTCAGGAAGAAAGGCGTTAAAATCAAATATGTCGCCACCGGTTGTATGGAGAGAACAGGCTGTAAATAAAAAACAGAGGTTTTTATCATCGTTTCAGATT